>Ga0335083_10000452_pt1 | contig 63407 bp, 54 predicted proteins | sample Lox_Sample_42_FD_206716 | JGI IMG/M metagenome (GOLD analysis project Ga0335083, IMG submission 206716) | Soil microbial communities from Loxahatchee National Wildlife Refuge, Florida, United States - Lox_Sample_4.2 | ecosystem: Environmental > Terrestrial > Soil > Wetlands | place: USA...
TCTCCTCGCGCGCTCCCGGGCGCAGTTTGGCCATCCAGATTCGCCAAGCTCTGCTGCTCGGTCTTGCCTATAACCTCTACCGCCTGAGGCATCGGCTCGCTCATCGAGGATGTCAACAGTGCCAGTGTTCATTCTAAAGCGGTTAGCGTTCCAGTTAAGTCATTTAGAATCAACACTTGCGGTCAATTCTTGTAAATGTTCATTCTACAGGGCTTACAGGTTAGCATTTTGATCCGAATCTGGCTGGGTGTGTGCGCAGGCTGACCTCGTGGCACGCGAGAGAATCAAAGATAGCGGCTGGCAGCTTACAGCCGACAGCCAGACCGCCTATCTTGGTTGCCGAGTCGCCGAGGCGCAGCTATTTTCAGGGCAGAGACTCCGCGTCGTTCCGTGGCGGATTTCGCATGTGGTGTCCAAGAACAAAAACACCAGCAGGGATGCTGGCGCGACGGAATGCAGGACGCAAAATTGCCTAACTTCTCTTATACGCTTGGAGTAACCGTTAGTCAAGCAAAAGATATCCTGGGCAGTGCCCAAATTCCCGGTGCGTATTCTTGATTCGACGATCCAGGGCGGAGCAGGACCGCGCACGTGAGTTGTGTGCCGAGGCGGTCAAGTTGCATGCCCGGGGCAAGCTTCAAAAGCGGGAGCTGGGCTCCCGCACTCCAGATTGGGACAGCAACCCATCCAGGCTAGATTTGCACTCGGGCAACAGCGGGAAGGGGGTTAGAGGCGGAGGTGTTGGGCCCAGGTGGCGAAAGAGTGCCAAGCGGCGGTTTGGCCGATGGGGAACCGGATTTGCTGGACGAAAATGAGGAAGGCACTGGCCCAAATTGTGGCGCGATGAATTTTGTGTGTAGACCACAAATCGTAGGTCACAAGAAGGAGCAGAAAGGCATAGGAAAGGAGAGCCGCGACGAGCGGCTTTCTGTGGACCACGGCAAAAGGCCAGCGGGAGATGGCAGCGATCATGATCCCAATGGTGGCGATGAGGATGGATGATGCGTTTGTGGGCAGAAGGGTTGAAACGGGCACGGAAGGCGCTGAAGACGAGGAGGGCAAAAATGAGCATATCCGTCATCGGAATGATGTAGTAGGTCTTGGCATCGATGCCAGACGCGGTGTTGGGCCTGGAGAGCGAGTCGGTGGCGGCCAAAATGCCGAGGAGGATCATGAGACAGGCGAGCAGGAAGCCAGCGATACCGAGACGGCGATGGATGTCGACGCGGCCTGCAGCTGCCAGGGAGGTCTGAGTGATGAGCAAGACGATCCACATAGTAAAGGCAGCGCCGTGAAAGTGAATAATTCGACTGGGGAGTGGGCCATGAAAAATGCCGGCGAGATAATAGGTGTGGGCAAAACCAAGAAAGACGGAGGCGAGAATCAGCAACGCCATTCCGCAGAAAAAAAGAAATGATCGTATCGCCGACCGGGCGGAGAAGAACGCACCGTGACTGGATTATTGACATGCGCTGCGACTGTGGCCATTTGGTCTCCAAATTTATCCGGAAAGTGCGAGAGTGCCAGTGCCTTGGGAGCTTGAGGAAAGATGGATGAGCAAGTGTACAACGAATGGGCCGCGAGTGCGGCCTAACTTAAGAGCGGTTCGAAGGATGTCTCGCGCACGTTAAAGCTACACGTGGCGCCCGCGATGCAGCTTGAACTCAGGAGCGTTCAACGGGGACGGGGGCGGAGAGGCGGACGGGCGGTGAGGGGGCGCGGGCGCATGCGGAAGCGCGGGCTGAGGGGCGGAGGGACGTTGCGGAGAAAGTCGCCGCAGCAGGGGCAGCGGCCGTCGTCAATGATGGGACCCGTGGTATCGGCACGGAGCCAGTGGCCGCGGGCTTCGCACAATGGATTGATACATTGCACGGTGAAACCGGGCAGATATTGCATGTACGCTCCCTCAGAGGCCGGCCAGCTTTGCGAGGACGCCGAGCAACGCGTGACGCAAAAGCTCCCATGGGCGGCCCAAACAAAATTGCTGGCGCGGATTGTGCCGCTGAAGCACTGTGGTGTCAAGAGAAAAGACTACAAGGGATTGTGGTATGGTTGCGGAGGCGCGAGTGACTGGTGACTCATGACTGGTGACGGGTGAAGAGCCAGCGTAAACTGTGGCGGGTTTGCGGAGCTTTACCAGCCCTCGCCGTGTGGAGCTGGGGGCGGTGGTGAGATGAATTTGAGATCCGGACTACGCTTGAGTTTGTTGTCAGCGGCATGCTTTGCATTGTGTGGTTCGCCGGCGAGGGGGCAGGGCGAGGGGAAGACGCTGCGTGAATTGCTGGTCGCGGAGCATGTGCCGGTGGATGAGGATACGCTGCACAATTTGGACAAGGTGATTACCAGCGGGGCGGAATTGAACGATGCCAAGCAATTCGCGATGGCGTATTACGTGAGCCACGCAACGGGGTTGCTGCACGCGCCGATCTATGTGGACGTGTATGACCGGCGAACGGAGCGTTGGCGGAGCGGGGAGATTGCGGCGGCGACCGCGAGATGGAAAGGGATGGACGTCGATTGTTTTGGGTCGGTGCTGGCGATTACGGCGATTGTGGATTCCTTTGCGCTGGAAACGCATATCAATCCGTCGGCGGGATGCGAACTGATTCTTTCGAGAGAGTTGAAATTAAAGACCAGCCTGTATGGTTGGATCGTCGGGTATTTTGGAGATGGGAGCATCGTGTACCAACGCAGCGAAGTGCATTTCGCGACGGTGCATCCGGCGGAGCTGGCGATTTATAACCCGGAGACGGGAAAAGACTACACGATTTTTCCGCACAAGCCGTTTCAAGAAATCCGGATGCGAATCATCGAGAACCTTCGTGAGTTTTTCAAGACGCACAAGGACTACTGCCAAAAGGCGGACGATCCTTGTGATCCGGAATACTTTGACAGCTCGATCGCAGGAAAAGTGGTGACGGACGACCGGGAGCACGCACTGGCGTTCGTTGTTTCGTATGACACGCAGGGCTATGGGCAGAGCGACGATAAACCGGGCGGGCCGTCGGAGGTAGTTTATGTGTACCGGCACGTGAACGACGAAGCGAAAATGGATTACCGGGAAATGCTATGGAGCGAGGTGAAAGACATTGCCGGAGATACGCCACTCGAGAATCTGGTTGAGCCAGCGTTACTTGAAAAAGTATTTGGCAGGAACTCGAGCGCGAATGGGCAAAGAACGAGGCGAGGGAATCGCGCGCTGAAGGCCGATCCCGCAAAGAGAAAGTGAACTGCAAGGCACCGAAGATTCAGGATTGCGGAGGGGTTGACGGAGGGGTGGGGGCTGCCGGGGCGGAACTGGCCGACGAATTCTGAAGAGCGGCAAGGCGCGCCTTGAGGGCGTCGACGGCCTGCTGCTTGGTTGCGACTTGCTGCTTGAGGTCGTTCAGCTTGTCATTCCCCGTAGGATTGCTGGAGTAATCTGGATTTGAATAGACGGTGTCCTGCTCAAGGGCAAGTTCGCGTTTCTGAAGGTCCAAGTCTTTTTGCGCGTCGGCGAGTTGCTGCTTCAAATCGGCGAGTTCGGCATTCTCCTTGGCCTTTTTGTCGGCGTCTTCGGCAGTTGCTGCCGGGGATGGAGCGGGGGGAGTTGAAGAGCTGTCAGAAGACGGCGTGTTGGAGGGAGCGGCAGAGGACGCGGCCGCGTTATCTGGCTGCGAGGCCGGAGTAGCTGGTTTCAGAGTGTCGTTGGTGATGACGGGAGAGGGTTTCGCAGGTTCTTTCTTCTGAGCGCGCGCGCGGCGAGCGGCTTCCGCGACGGATTGATTATGCGAGTCTTGAGATTGTGGATTGGCTGCCAGCGGGAGGACGGTGCTTGCGAGCAGGGCGGCGAAGGCCAAGCGCAACGAGATCGAATATGACATCGTCTTATACCCCTTGAGCTGCGGGCCGGGACACAACTAAGCATAACTCTGTCTGCTACGCACAGACAATTCCACTCCTATGCGGTGCTGCGAATGCGCTAACTGCTCTGAGCCGCGCATGCCGAAATGCGGGCCGCCAGTAACCACACCGATGAACCAAGACTTAAGAGTTGCCGTGATTTGGAGTTCGGGCCGTTCTGGTAGCCGCCTGCTGTGAAACGGGCAAGTCGTGGAAAGAAAAGTGAGTTTGCAGGTTTTTCACGGGCTGGCCGTTCACTTCCGCGTAGGGATAAATGAAATAGTTGAGGGGATCGCCGTGCTGGTCGGCCGAGAGGCGGATGTCCCGGCCGTAGGTAAAGAAAACGCGGTTGACGTCGTGGGCGCCGAAGAAATAATCGTGAAGTGCGGGATTCTTCCAGGCTTCAGAGGCGTCAACGGGCACCCATCCGACGCCGTTGAGATAGAACTCGGCCCAGCAATGGTAGCCGGGAATGTCGCCAGCGGTTTTGCCTTCGGGAAGCGGGAAACCAATTTCGAAGCGCGCGGGGATGCCGGAAGCGCGCATCATGCCAATGAAAAGGGAATGGAAGTCAGTGCAATTGCCGCGCTTGGAGGTGCAAGCCCAGACCGCGTCGCCGTGGCCCCAGCCTTCGCCGGATTTATCGTAGCGCATGGTGGAGACGACGTACTCGTAAATGTGGCGGGCTTTTTCGAGTTGCGTGTTGTCGCCGGCGGTGCGCTCCTTGGCGAGCTGGGCAATGACGCCGTTCAGGGGGATGAGCTTGTCGGGTTCAAGATAGCGGCGAAGCATGGGATCGGCCGGCAGGCTGGCGGAGATGGGCTTGAGGGCGCCATCGAGAGCGACTTTGTGCTCGTGCCGAGTGGCCTTGAAACGAAGAGTGACGTCAAAGCCGGAAGCGCTCTGCTGGGGGGTGGGCTTGAACTCGGCAAAGGCGTCGTTGTATTCGGGATCATGACCCTTAGAATGGGCGGCGGCACTTTCGATTTGGAGGGCGCTTAGATCTTGGAAACCGTCAGCCTGCGGCAACGGAATCCAAAGGCGGACGGGACCGGCGGGATTTTCGGTTGGCGGGAAATGAACCTGGTAGGTGAATTCGAAGGAGCGGATTGAAGGTTCCGGCGGAGTTTTGGCCGAGGCAGAACGAGGCGGGTACGCGACAAAAGCGAGGAACATGAGTGGAGAGAAGATCGTCAAGAGCGCGATGAGCCGACGGTTCATTACAGGACTCCTTCGGGGGTTGCCGTGAATGGCAGCGGGGAGATTATACTCAATCGGGTTGGGAAGCAAAACACGGTGCAGAAGAAACAATGAGATCAAGCGAGAAGCTCTTTTGTCGCGCGCATTGTCTATTGGCCGTGGCATGCATGATGGCTTGGGGAACTAACGCCTGTGCACAGGCGCAGCCCGCGCAGAAACGGGAGGAGACTCGGAAGGCTGGATCGGCCATACTTTCGGCAAAGAAGAGCGGTTTTCGGACGGAGAAAACGCACCGGTTCTGGGACAAGGAAAACGCGTGGCTATTCGGAAGCGTGGGGGCTGCGCGAACGCTCGACTATTTTTCAACGCTGAATATGCGTCGGCGTGGCCGACAGGAAATATTTTTGACGAACGACGCTGTTGACAATCATGCGGCATTCGCGGCGATTGAGGCAGCGGCGACGGGAGCTTCCATAGGAGCGGCGTATTTGTTTCATCGCTACGGGCATCACAAATTGGAGCGGTGGACGTCGTTCGTACACATCGGACTGGCTACTTCTGGCTCGGTGCGAAATTATTGCCTGAAGACGGCGCGTCCCGGCGCCAGTTCTGGCCCGCCCTAGGATCATTCGCCGGTTCGCACTGATTGGACACGGCACCTCGCCATCCACTATTCCCGAGATCGAATCTTGCGCGTATGGATTTCGTGCGGCATACTCGCGCGGCGTACGGCCGTGGTGGGAAACGCGCGCGTGGGCCATGGATGAATTTGCGAGGAGGTCGGAATGAGGCGGTGCATCCGTTTTCACCGTTTCGGGGCGCGGCTGTGTCTTGGCTTGAGCTGCTTCGCGGCTGTTTGCGGCGCCAGCCTGGCGACTGCTAGAGCGAGGGAGACGGCGCTGCCCACGCAAGCGCTACCGGCGCCGCCCGTTCCTACCGAAACGCGGTCCGCGCAATCCGCGACGCCACCGCAGCGAATAAAACCTGAAACGTATACTCTTTCGCAGAGTCGCTATGAGAAAGCGGTCAGTTATTCCCGCGCGTCCTATGGCCTGTATTTTGTCTCCGTGGCGCTTTCCGTTTTCGTACTCGTGATCCTTTTGCGGATGGGAATTGCAGCGAGGTTTCGAGATTGGGCAGAGAGCGTGAGCGACAAAAGGTGGATTCAAGGGCTGATCTTTGTGCCGCTGCTGGTGCTGACGCTGGATGTGATTGCCTTGCCACTAAGAATGTACGGACATGTGCTGTCGAGGCGATACGAGGTGTCCGTGCAGCACTGGGGCTCGTGGTTCCAGGATTGGAGTAAGGAACAGCTTTTGACGGCGGGATTCGCGTTGATTCTTGCGCTGATTTTATCGGCGGTGATCAGCTGGAGTCCGAGGCGATGGTGGCTGCATTTCTGGGTTGCGACGCTGCCTGTATTGCTTTTCATAGTTTTCATCAGCCCGTGGTTCATCGATCCGCTGTTCGACAAGTTCGAACCGCTGCAGGACTCGCACCCGGAGCTCGTGGCTGCGATTGAAAAATTGACCGTGCACGCGGGCGTGCCGATCCCGGCGGACCGCATGTTTCTAATGAAGGCCAGCCAGAAGACCACGGGAATCAATGCGTACGTGACTGGGCTGGGAGCTTCGAAGCGCGTCGTGGTCTGGGATAACACGATTCAAGCGATGACCAGGGACGAAACGCTGTTTGTGGTCGGGCATGAGCTGGGGCATTACGTTCTGGGACACGTCTGGAAGGGATTCCTTTTTGCCGCCGCTCTACTCCTGGTTGGATTTTATGTTTTGTTTCGATCGCTGCATTTGGCGCTGGGCCGCTGGAGTGGTGAGTGGAGAATTTACGGAGCGGAGGACTGGGCTTCGCTCGCGGTGCTGCTTCTTCTGCTCGAAATTGCCATGTTCCTGGCATCGCCAGTGGTCAATGGATTCTCGCGGATGCAGGAACACAACGCCGATGTCTACGGTCTCGAAGTAATCCACGGGATTGTGCCGGACTCTTCCAAAGTGGCGGCTCAATCTTTTCAAATTCTGGGAGAGGCAGACCTGGCGGATCCTAATCCGCCGGAGTTCATCACCTTCTGGCTTTATTCGCATCCGCCTCTGGCGGATCGATTGGTGTTTGCTTACAGCTATGATCCATGGGCGAAAGGCGAGTCGCCGAAGTACGTAAAATAGAACACCGAGAATGCCGAAGGCAGGCTAGTGCACCCGTCGACTTACCGAATGGCGGCGGGAGAAGGCGGCGACTTTATGGCGATTGCCGCAGCGCGACATGGAGCACCAACGGCGGCGACGTGTGCGAGAGGCATCATAGAAAAACAGACCGCAAGCTGGATTGGAGCAGATTCGAATGCGCGCGGCCGAGCCCTCCGCGATAAGCTCGGCCGCCGAGCGTGCGATAGCCGCGAGGAGCCAATCGAGTCCGCCTTCGCGAGCGACGAAGTCCATGCCCCATTTGTCTCCTTGTTGGAGGAGTTCATCGTGGCCTTCGGTGATCCGCAGGACGTCATTAATGGGCTCGACCCAGTCGCGGAGAATGGCTTCTTTGTGGAGCAGGGAACCGAAGATTTCACGAAGAGAATCGTGGAGCCTTTGGGCTTTGCCCAAGAGAGCACCGGCACTTTGGGGGTCGTTTTGAGGTAGAGTGAGTAATTGGGCGCTGCGTTCTGAGGAAATGATTCGAGTGACCAGCAGGAAATGAATTAAATCTTCCCAAGAGAAGTCGGAAGAGGGGGCCAGTTCGTTGACGAAATCGAGGGAAAGGCGACCACCGATGAGAGCTGAAGCTGAGGAAACGCTGGACACAGAATTAACCATGAAAAAGCGGTTAGTCTAGGGATGTGGGCCGCTATTTCGTTCTTAACCAGTTAAATGTAGCAGAAGGGTTAAGAAATATCACTTAAATTGTGAATTGAGCAGTCTTGGCTGCTGCGTGAGGCATCCGATTCGGGTAGAAGTTGGAGCAATCTCCCATGAAAACTGTTTGTGGAGTCACTTTGTTGTTCCTTGCAGGGATTTGGGAGGTGGGCTCACACGGCCGAGTAGCGGCGTTCGGCAAGACGCCCCAAGTTGCACGGTCACGCGAGCCTGTGGTGGTTGAACTTTTCACCTCGGAAGGGTGTTCGAGTTGTCCACCAGCCGATACCCTGCTAGCGGAGTTGGATACCCGGCAGCCCATCGGCTCTGCGGAAGTAATTGGTCTAGAGGAACACGTGACTTATTGGGACCAGCAGGGATGGGAGGATCCCTACGACTCCCTAGACTGGACGGATCGGCAGACCGATTACGCCAACTCGCTGCACAACGGGTCGCCTTATACCCCGGAAATGGTGGTGGACGGAACGGCAGGTTTCGTGGGCAGCCGGGGAGGAACAGCTGTGAAGGAGATTGAAAAGGCGGCGGCCATCCAGAAGAGCAAAGTAGCAATCAGCGTAGCTTACCCGACAGAGAGCAAGTCGCTCGAGTTGAAGGTGAGCGTTGAGAAGCTATTGAATCCTTCGCCGAAGGACAAGCCGGAGGTCATTCTAGCTATAACGGAGAGTGGATTGCATAGCGCCGTCGGGGCAGGGGAAAACTCTGGCAAGGAATTGCACCACTCGGCGGTACTGCGCGAGATGAAAGTGATCGGCGTGGTTGGAAAGAACGGACAAGAAACCTTTTTCGCTGAGCACACCGTTAAATTGGATTCGAAGTGGAAACGGGAGAATCTGCGGGCCGTTGCGTTCGTGCAAGAAAAGAAGAGCAGGCGCATTCTGGGAGCGGCGGAAATTAGGGTAATGCCGTAGGAATGCGTTCGTTAGTCCAATCTCCTGAAGTCAGACGTGATTCGCGAGCAGTGACTCGAATTCCCGCAGCGCAAGTTGCAGCTTTGATCTTAAATTCAGGTGGCCAGACCGCTTTCAGCCTGCCGTGCGGAACCTGTTTTAGTGAGCGCGACTGCGCCGTGCCCGACGGGCCGAGTGTGAGCGAGTGAAGTGGAGAGCAGAAGATTCGCCAGAGCGAACGATGGACGGCGATTCACATGGCGCGCGGCTCCAGAGAGACGGGGCAACCAAAGCACCCGAGGGCGGAATCTCCGGCCAACCGATGCCCAGGGAAGCGAATCTGGGCGCGGGTTGGCGGCTCTTGATTTATGTTGCGATGTTTTTCATGCTCTGGAGCATCTCCCTTTTTCTCCTGAGCCAACTGCTGCGTCCCACTCGCGGGGTTTTTTCTCCCCGTTTTCAGCTTCCAGGTGAGACGGCAAGCTTCTTGGCAGCAATTCTTGCGGCGTGGATCATGTCGCAGCTCGAAGAGCGGCACGTGGGAGTCTATGGTCTGCCCGCCCGAGGCGCTTTTGGGAAGCTTTTTTGGCAGGGCTGCCTCTTCGGCCTGTGCGAGATTGCCTTGCTTGTCGGAGTGATTGCAGCGTTCGGCGGCTATTCCTTTGGCGGTCTAGCCGAACATGGAGGGGCGATTGCTGAGTGGGCGCTGTTCTGGGCCTGTTTCTTCGTGATGGTAGGATTGTTTGAGGAGTTTCTCTTTCGTGGATATACGTTGTACACGCTTTCCGGCGGCATCGGCTTTTGGCCGGCAGCTGTGCTGTTGTCGCTTGCTTTTGCGGCGTTTCACGTCGCGAATAAGGGCGAAGGGTGGGCCGGCATTACCAGCGTGGCATTCGTAGGTCTCTTCTGGAGTTTCACGCTGAAACGAACAGGAAGCCTGTGGTTCGCGGTGGGCATGCACGCGACATTCGATTTTGGAGAGACCTTTCTTTTCTCTGCTCCGGATAGCGGGGCGATTCTTCCAGGGCATCTATCGAACGCAGTGATGCACGGGCCAAACTGGCTAACGGGCGGCACCGCTGGTCCGGAAGGCAGCATTTTCGATTTTCTGATCCTTGCAGTATTTTTCCTGGTAGTTCACTTCCTCTACCCCGCAGGCGAGGAAAAAAACGGGGCGGAAGCCAGTTGAAGTCTTTAATGAACGAGGTCGGAAGCGTAAACCATTCGAACACCGCGGGCCTTCGCCTGAGGTAAGAGTTCGCTTAACGCCTGCAACGTAGCGGGGTGCGGATGCCCGATTGCGATGGCACCGCCTTTTTGCTTAGCGCCGCGCATAGCTAGTTCGAGCTGCTTGCGAACCGAGGAAACCTCGGCGACATCGTCAAGGAAAGGGACGTTCCGAAAACCGGAGCGCACACCCATGCGCTGGGCGGTATCGTAGGCTACGGTTGCGGCGGTGGTGCGGCTGTCCACGTAGAAAAGATTCCACTTCAAAAGAACGGGCATCAACTCTTCCATCAAGGCCGCGTCGGCTGTGGCTTCGGAGCCCTGATGATTGTTCACGCCGGCGGCATACGGAACACTTGCCATCATCCGCTCGAACAGCATCGGAATAGCGGCCGCAGGCATACCCGGATGCAATTCCTGGGCCTCGGGCGCTTCGTTTGCGAGGGATTGCATCGGAAGGTGGAGCATCACTTCATAGCCGCGGCGATGAGCCTCCTCCGCAATGTCGACGGAATGCGCGTGATCCGGGAGGACGGAGATGGTGAGGGGATAAGGTAAGGCAAAGATTGCGTCGGCGGCAGAACGATCGCTGCCCAGATCGTCGAGGATGATGGCCAGGCGAGCGGCACCGCTCTCCTCACCGGGCCTGGGATGAGACGGGGAAGCTGCGGTTGCGGACAATGGAGCGATGATGTGCACTGAGTTGGTAACCGTGCCTCCGGTTCGAAAATCCAACTGGAGAAGCGCTCCGGAGCTTCTTTCCGGGTCGCGCGTGAGATGGTGTGAGGTGGCGACGCGGTCCAGGGACTGAACGAGCTTTGCCAGCGATTCGCGGCGGGACTGGTCGGAAGGGGCTGGCTGCAAAACAATACTGAGTTGATCCGGGCGATCAGCGTGAGTCCCATCAAATTGCAGGTGAGCGGCGATGTTTCCAGGCTGCTTGGCGAAGCCCGCGGAGGCATGCAACATTTCGCGAGTGATGGCGTGGACACGGCCAGGCGAGAGGCCTTTTTCGGGCTTGCTCTTGCACCCGCAAGCTACAAAAGCAGCGAAAAAAAGCAGAGCAAAGGGAGCAGCACGACAAGTACGGCGGAATTGTTCCCCGTGGAACCTAGGATGTAAGTAGACTGCTCCGCGCCTGGCCCGCACGGAAGCTTAAGCAGCTTTTTTCTGCGGCGTCTTCAGGAGTTCGAGGGCCTTGCGGAAGATGGGATCCTCCGGAGACAACGGTTTAGGCTGCGCCGGTTCCTTTTGCGCGTCTGCAGAACTGCTGTCGTCGTCAGCGCCCGAATCGTCGTCGGCAGAAGCGGTGACAACTTCCGATGGTACAACGCCCTCGGAGAGAATGGTTTTCCCGTCACTATTGTAATAATTGCCGACGGTCAGAAAGAGAGCGGCTCCGTCATCGAGGGTGATCAACTTTTGCTCCGAGGCAAGTCCAAAGGAACGCTCGCCGACGACATCGCCACGATGGTTGGCAACCATTGCGGACGCCAGAACTTCCGCGGCTCCCGAAGTGCTCGGGTCAATCAGCAGAGAAACAGGGCCCTTCCACACCACTTTGCTGGGGTCCGCTGAGAAAACCTGAGTGGTAATCGTTTGACCTTTGAGAGTGGCGAGAGTGCCGGAAGGCACGAATAGCTGTGCGACGGAGATGGCCTCGGAAACAGGGCCGCGGCCGCAATCGCGTAGGTCCAGGACGACCTTATGGATGCCCTGCTTCTCCGCTTCGAGCAGGCGAGCCCGTACTTCGTCGGCGCGTCCGGGATTGAGAGAAGGCAGGCGGAGCGCAAGAATATCGGGGTCAATTTTTTCGCTAACCAATTTTTCCGGGGCAAGCTTTTCGCGCACAACGTCTACCTGGTCGGGATCCGCTTTGCCGCGACGTATAACTCCGACCTTCACGCCTGTACCCGGCTGTCCGTGCAGAAAATTCATTGCCTGGCCGACGGACATATCGCGCGTTGTGAAACCAGCGACGGATTCCAAGATATCGCCACTGTGAATGCCGGCCTTCTCGGCGGGGCTGTCTGGCAGAACAGAAATCACGATGATGTAGCCGAAACGCTTGCTCAGCGTGAGGCCCGAGTCGCCAAGCGCATGGGTAGCCACTTTTTGTTTGTATTCGGTGTATTCGCGGGGGGTGAGGTAGCTGGATTGCGGGTCGAGAGACTCAAGCAGGCCGTGCAGAGAGCCGGTCGTGACGAGATGGAGGTTGGGCTCGTCGACGTAATCCTGCTGAATTTTCTGGAGCACTTCGCTGTAAACCGTGAGGGACTTGTACGCCTTGTCGTCCGAGGTGCGGCCGAGGACATGACCGAGCCCGGCGTAACAAAAGATGACCACGGATACGAAAAGAACTCCAATGCGAGCCGCTCGATTCATGCCTCACCTATCCCCTTCTGCTTCGACCCAAAAAAAGGCGACGTCTGTGAAAACAGACCCATAAGTATAGCACTGTCAGAAGTTGGGACGCTTGCCGATTGAGAAAGGAAGCCTGAGAATTGTAAATGAGCATGAAGGGTTCGCTTAGCCGGGTTGGGGATTAGACACGTCCAGGGAGTCAAATGATGTGTAATTGACACACTGCGACAAAAATGAAGCCCGAGTGTGCTTATAAGTTACTGAAAAATATGGACAAAGAGATGAAACTCTGGCCGACAAAGTGCTATCTTGGTCAGTGACAATGTTTCAATCTACCATAGCGAAAGAGGCGCAAGCTGAAGGTGTGGGTCTGCACACCGGAGTGTTCGGGCATGTGCGCCTGATGCCGGCACCCGCCGATACGGGTATTGTCTTTCGGAGAACCGACCTCGACAATTTCACAATTGAGGCTCAGGGAAACAACGTCGCTCGCGTCAGCTATGCCACCAGCTTGATGAAGCAAGGTGTGCTGCTCTCCACGACCGAGCATCTGCTAGCAGCTATTTATTCCTGCGGTATCGACAACGTTTTCATCGACATTGATTCGATCGAAATTCCGATTTTGGACGGCTCTGCACAGCCTTTTATGGAGATGCTGGAGCATGCGGGCGTGCGCAAGCTGCGCCGGAAGCGCCGTTTTCTGAAGATACTGAAGCCGCTGGAAGTGGAGGAAGGAGACCGTCGCATAGGAATTTATCCAGCCGAAGAATTTCGCGTGCGCTGCTACGTCGATTTCCCACATCCACTGGTGGGCCAACAGGAAATCGAGATGGTCGTGAATCCGGATACTTTCCGGCAACTGCTCGCGCGCGCGCGAACATTTTGTTTCGAACGGGATATCGAGCCGCTCCGCTCCATGGGTCTGATTCGCGGCGGATCGCTGGAAAACGCCATCGTCCTCACTAATGAAGGAGTGATGAATGGTCCGCTGCGGTTTCCGGACGAATTTGGGCGCCACAAGGCTTTGGATTTAATTGGTGACTTAGCCCTCGTGGGACTGCCTCTGTTAGCACGGGTCGAAGCCCACAAGGCGGGGCATGCCCTCCACACGCAGCTTGTGAGCCGCCTGCTCGCCGATCCAGCCCTATGGACCATTACGACGGGCGAGACCATGCAGCCCGTCCGAGAAGTCCGGCTAACCAGCCTTTCTCCTGCTCCCGCCACTGATTAGCGATTGGCCCCTAGTCAACATCCCTTGATTGCGAAATCTTGAGTGCTACCGCAGAATGGGCTGAACCATGTCAAATCATGATTTAGCCATCGTTATTCTAGCGGCGGGAAAAGGGACGAGGCTGAAGTCCGGCCTTGCGAAGGTTTTGCATAAGGCTGGCGGGCGAACGCTTGTCGAGCACGTCGTACGTGCTTGCGCGCCGCTGGGCGCAAAGCGAACGATTGTTGTCGTAGGGCACCAGGCGGAGCAGGTCACTCCGGTGGTGGAACCGCTTGGCGCGGATGCGGTTCTCCAGCAGCCGCAGCATGGTACCGGCCACGCCATGCAGGTCGCGCGGCGTGCGCTGGGAAGGGTGAAGTTGGCCGTGGTCTTGCCTGGTGACGCGCCGCTTGTTCGTACAGAGACACTCAGAGCTTTGATTGCGGCGCATCGGAATGGGAATGCCGCTGCCACGATTTTGACGGCAGTCGTGGCTGATCCTTCCGGCTATGGCCGGATTGTGCGCAAGTCAGAAACGGCTGTGGGGGCCATCGTCGAAGAGTCGCAGCTTACGGATGAGCAGCGCGACCTAAATGAAATCAACTCTGCCATTTATTGCTTCACGCTGGAGAAACTCTGGCCGGCGCTAGCTCACGTTAAGCCGAACAACAAGCATCGCGAGCTGTATTTGACGGATACGATCGCGACGATGACTGCTGGCGGCGAGAAGGTTCTTGCAGAGGTCGCAGCCGATTCTCGCGAGATCCTGGGTTGCAATACACGGGCGGATTTGGCGGAGGTGGACCGAGTTTTTCGCGAGCGGAAGCGCGCTGCGCTCATGGACGAGGGCGTGACCATTCAATTGCCAGAGACGGTGTTGATCGATCCTGACGTCATGGCGGGAGAAGACACGGTGCTGGAAGCCGGCGTGCAACTCCTCGGAAAGACCAGGCTCGGTGAGCGCTGTAGCGTTGGAGCTGGGAGCATCCTGCACGACACGACGCTGGGCAATGACGTAATCGTCGAGCCTCACTGCGTCACCACGGAGAGCCGCTTGGATGATCACGTTCATATTGGCCCCTTTGCGCGCTTACGCCCCGGCAACCACCTGAAAGCCGGTGTGCGCATCGGAAATTTCGTCGAGCTGAAGAAAAGCACGCTTGGCGAGGGGACCAAAGCGAATCACCTTACCTACCTTGGCGACGCGAGGATCGGCTCGAAGAGCAACATCGGTGCGGGCACGATTACGTGTAACTACGACGGGTTTCACAAGTTCACGACGACGATTGGGAACAAGGTGTTCATCGGGAGTGATTCCGCGTTGGTCGCGCCCGTCCGCGTGGGTGATGGTGCTTACGTCGCGGCCGGTTCCACGATTACCGAAAATGTTCCCGCGGATGCGCTGGCCATCGCGCGCGGTCGCCAGGCGAATAAACCAGGGTGGGCATCCAAAAAGCGCCGCGAACTGGCTGCTGCTGCCGAAAATCCCAAGAAGGCGAAACGGCTTCGAAAGAAAGCAAAGCGACATAAATCCGCGAAAAGACGCCGGTAGTTTTCATTCACTCCCGCGGTTCCTCTGTGGCCTGTGCGTCTCTGCGTCATGCCCCTCCTGCTTTTTCCGACTTCCGCGTGAAATCGCTGCGCTGTGCTAAAATAAGTGTTCCCCAAATGCTCCAGGGAGTTACAAGCGCATGAAATTTGGAGTCGTCGTTTTCCCCGGGTCCAATTGCGACCACGACGCTTTTTACGCTATCGGCAACGTTCTCCACAAGCCCGTCGAATTCATCTGGCACCAATCGCGAAATCTTGCGAATTGCGACGCCATCATTCTGCCGGGAGGATTCGCGTACGGCGATTATCTGCGAACGGGAGCCATTGCGCGCTTTTCGCCGGTAATGAAGTCGGTCGAAAAATTCGCCAAGAGCGGCGGCATGGTCCTGGGGATCTGCAACGGGTTCCAAATTTTGCTCGAAGCGGGCCTGCTCCCCGGCGCCATGATGCGGAACAGTGGGCTGCGCTTCATCTGCCGCGAGGTTTGCATCCGCGTCGAACAAACGGATACACCATTCACGAACGCAGCGTCGCAAGGGCAGATTTTGAATATTCCGATCGCGCATTCGGATGGCAGCTACACTTGTGATGAAGCTACTCTCGCAGAGCTTGAGAAAAATCGACAGATCATATTCCGGTACACAACCGCGGACGGAATTGATGACGCGGCGGGCAATCCCAACGGCTCAATGCATAACATCGCCGGGATTTGCAATCGCGAGCGTAATGTCGCGGGCTTGATGCCGCATCCTGAGCGAGCCGTCGAATCCGCTCTGGGATCCAACGACGGGCTGGTGGTATTCAAGTCCATGGTGGAAGCGCTTGTAGGCACTGCTAAGGCCACCGCGTGAGGATGGCTACTTTTTCACCGAGCGCAGCCTCGAGATGCTCCGCTTCGTCCGGGTTTGAGGGATTCCATGAATGAAGAACTCCCTGAGCTGAGTTATCAGGAGTTTGTTTGCGCTCGAAAACTGTACCGGCAGCAAGAGGCGAAAAATGCCGCGCAGGGTGGCGCTGCGAAGAGCTTGGAAAAAGCTCCACTCGTAGATGAAGACAGTAAATTCGTGCTGTATTCGGCCGGCCCGGAGGGAGTTTTTGCAGTGTTTGAAGAGTTCGATGATGCTGGCTTCTTTTATTTGTACGATGCGAAACGACGCACAATTTTGAAGGCGGCCCATATCTACGATCGCAAGAATGTCGCCGTCGAAGAAGACATAGTCGACATCGGCTGGGCTGCGGACGACTCATCTTGCGGCCTGGCTCTATGGGGTGAGTTCCGTGCGTTCCTAGGAATTACTAATAACCTCGAATTGAGAAAGCCGATGATGGACTCGGAGGAACGCGGTATCCCAGTCAGCGAATGGCCGGCCGGCTTCGAGCATTACCAGGAACAGAAGATCGACTGAAGGACCGGGAACGATTCTAATGGCAACTTCGAGCGCAGAAATCAAAGTTACGCCGGAAATTGCCGCCGAACACGGCGTAACACGCGACGAATACGCGCGGATTCAGCAGATACTCGGCCGCGACCCGAATATCACTGAGCTTGGCATTTTCAGCGTAATGTGGAGCGAACATTGCTCCTACAAATCAAGCAAAGTGCACCTGAAGCGCCTGCCCACGCGGGGCAAGCTTGTCGTGCAAGGCCCCGGCGAAAACGCGGGTGTTGTGGACATCGGCGATGGGCTGGTTGCAGCCTTCAAAATCGAATCGCACAACCATCCAAGTTATGTTGAGCCGTTTCAAGGCGCGACGACCGGAGTTGGGGGAATATTGCGAGATATTTTCACGATGGGTGCACGGCCCATCGCGGTGCTCGATTCGCTCCGTTTTGGAGAAATTGTTTCGGGCAAAGGAACAAGCGCGGAAGACGCCGCAAAAAACCGGCCAATCCTGGATGGAGTGATCCGCGGCGTTGCGAATTACGGAAATTGTTTTGGAGTTCCAACCATCGGCGGCGAAGTTAGCTTCGAGCCGTGCTATTCGCAGAATCCGCTGGTGAACGCGCTGGCTCTTGGGATTGCGCGCAAGGAAGAGATTTTTCTTGCCAAAGCCAAGGGCATCGGCAATCCCGTGATTTATGTCGGCGCAAAGACCGGCCGCGATGGCATTCACGGCGCGTCGCTGTTGGCCTCCGCGGAATTTACAGAAGAATCGAAACAAAAGCGGCCGAACGTGCAGGTCGGCGACCCGTTCATGGAAAAGCTGCTTCTCGAAGCCTGCATCGAGGCCATGCACACGGGCGCAGTCGTAGCGATTCAGGATATGGGCGCCGCGGGCCTCACTTGCTCGACGATGGAAATGGCTTCGCGCGGCGGCACCGGCATCGAAATCGATCTCGCGAAAGTTCCCCAGCGCGAAACCGGCATGACGCCCTACGAGATCATGCTTAGCGAGTCGCAGGAGAGGATGCTGCTGGTCGCGGAAAAAGGCCGCGAGCGGGAAGTTCTGGACGTTTTCAAGAAGTGGGGGCTCGACGCCGTCGTCGTCGGCACGGTCACCGACGGCGGAATCGCGAAAGTCTTAAATCACGGGCAGGTCGCTGCGGAGATTCCGGCGCATCCTCTTGCGGAGGAAGGTCCCGTCTATCGCCGCCCGATTGCCCAGCCGCCGTTGCGGCACGAAACGCCCGCGGATTGGTTTCCATTCGCGCCTGACGGCACAAATCTCACTCCGAATTTTGCAAAGCTGCTGGCCTCGCCCACGATCGCCTCGAAGCGCTGGATCACCGAGCAGTACGATACAAGCGTACGCACTAACACATTGGCGGGCCCCGGCGCGAGTGACGCAGCCGTCGTGCGCATCAAGGACCCGCAAACGGGCATTGTGAAACGCGCTTTGGCGCTAGCTACCGACGGGAACGGCCGCTGGTGCCAACTGAATCCGCGAGTTGGCGCGATGCACGCCGTCGCCGAAGCCGCGCGCAATGTCGCCGCGTCCGGCGCGCGTCCCATCGCCGCAACGAACTGCCTCAATTTCGGCAGCCCGGAGAAGCCGGAAGTCATGTGGCAGTTCAGCGAAGTCATTGACGGCCTAACCGTCGCATGCAACGAACTTGGCACGCCCATCACCGGGGGCAACGTCAGCTTCTACAACGAAACGCTCGGCAAATCGATTTATCCAACCCCCGTGATCGGCGTGCTTGGCATTCTTGAGGACGCCTCGCGCGTCCTAAAAATTGCCTTCCGCAACGATGGTGAGGTCATTCTTCTGCTCGACGGAGCGAGTTCGCCAGAAGCGGCGACTGTAGGGGCACGATCTATCGTGCCCCTACAGGGCAACCAGTCCTCCAGTGCGGCGCGTGAATTTTCCTCGTCCGAATATTCCAAGACCATTGCTGGCATCGTCGCAGGTGAACCACCCGCCATCGATCTCTCCGCCGAAAGACGATTGATCGATTGCCTGGTCGTCCTGGCCTCTGAAGGCACCGTGCAATCCGCTCACGACATCTCCGACGGCGGTCTGGCCGTCACAGTGGCAGAGTCCTGTTTCGCAGCCAGCGCTTGTGGGCGAGGGACTGCTGCAGCCGCATTCGGCGCGAACTTAAATCTTGTGGATTCTTCAGCCTCAACCGAATGCGCCCTCTTCGGCGAACGCGGCGCGCGCTGCGTCGTGTCCGTCGCTCCAACAAAACTTGCCGCTGTTCTTGCAACTGCGAGACAATATGGTGTCGGCGCGCGCGAAATCGGCACAGTGAATCTTGCCGGTTCACTCCGCATCGAATATAAGGGGAGCGCAGTGATCGATTCCCCACTCGATAGGCTGCGCGATGTTTGGGCCAATTCACTCGAGCGCACGTTGAACTCTAGATGACGCAAAAGCTCGCTCACGCTGACGACCGTTTCCACGACGAGTGTGGTGTATTTGGCGTGTTCGGACATCCGGAAGCCGCGAATCTTGCCTACCTTGGACTCTACGCGCTGCAGCATCGCGGCCAGGAATCCGCGGGCATCGTATCGAGCGACGGCTCCGATCTTCATCTCCATCGTGCCATGGGCGAGGTGGAAGAAATTTTTCAGCCCAGCGTGCTGGCGGAACTTCCCGGCAGCCAGGCCATCGGCCACACGCGTTATTCCACTGCGGGCGACAAAGCGCTGCTTAACGCGCAGCCCATCACGATCGACTGCAACAAAGGGAAGGTCGCGCTCGGCCACAACGGCAATCTCACCAATGCCGCTGAGTGGCGGCGCAAACTCGAGCATCGCGGGTCCATCTTTCAAACCAACAGCGATACCGAAGTCATCGTGCATCTCATCGCGCGTTCGCAGGCCCGCAATCTTTCCGGCGCGATTGGGGATGCGCTCAATCAAGTCGAGGGCGCTTATTCGCTGCTCGTCCTGACGCAGGACGAGCTTTACGCCGTGCGCGATCCGCGCGGCTTCCGCCCACTTGTGCTCGGCAGGCTTCCGCTTCCCACAGGCGGCGAAGCCTGGCTAGTCGCCTCGGAGACCTGCGCGTTTGATCTGCTCAACGCTCAATATGTGCGCGAAATCGAGCCCGGCGAGATGCTGCGCATTTCGAAGTGCGGCCTCGAATCCATCCACTTCGCGCCGCAAAAGCCGATCCAGCAATGTATTTTCGAGCACGTTTATTTCGCGCGTCCGGACAGCATCATTTTTGGCCGATCCGTGAACGAGAGCCGGGAAACGCTCGGCCGCGTTCTTGCGCGGGAGCATCCCGTCGAAGCCGATATAGTCGTGCCTGTTCCAGACTCGGGCGTTCCAGCGGCGGTGGGCTACGCGCTTGAATCCAAGATTCCCTTTCGCATGGGCTTAATCCGCAACCATTACATCGGCCGCACCTTCATCGAGCCTTCGCAAGCTATCCGCAATTTCGGCGTCAAGCTGAAGCTCAATCCCATCCGCGGGCTGATCGAAGGCAAGCGCGTGATTCTTGTTGACGATTCCATCGTCCGCGGCACGACGAGCAGGAAGATCGTCCGCATGGTCCGCGAGGCCGGGGCCCGTGAGGTTCATGTGCGAATCAGCTGCCCGCCCACCATTTCTCCGTGCTACTACGGCGTGGACACGCCCACACGCGAAGAGCTTATTGCCTCCTCGAATTCGCCAGAGGAGATTCGCAAGTTCCTCGGCGCGGATTCGCTTGGTTACGTATCACTCCCGGCATTACGCCAGGCCGTGAATGATACCGAAGGCAAATTCTGTACGTCTTGCTATACAGGCGTCTATCCGACGGATCTCGTGCAACTCGAGGTTCGCGAGAGCAGTGGAAACGCCCCAGAAATGAAGAAGGACCTGAAGCGAGAAGGAACAAACGGAGACACTACGGACAACGCATTTATGGAAAAACCAGTGGCGGTAGAACATGAAGGATGACGCAAAGAAGAAAACAAACGACAAAGAAACAGGCAAAACTGCTGAAGAGCCCAAGATTCCTATGGGAAAGCGCGTTCAGCGGGAGATCGTAGCGTGGTTCTGGGTGGGGCTCGCATTTCTGCTCATCAACGGAACCATCGGGCAGGCACGCGTCATTCCCTCAGGCTCAATGGAAAACACGCTGCTGATCGGAGACCACCTGATCATGAGCCGCATCGGCTACGACGCCGGTATTCCCTTCACCAATGTTCATGTCTCACTCTGGCGTAATCCCAAGCGCCAGCAGATCATTATCTTTAAGCCGCCATTCGCGCTGGATCAGCCGGATTACGTGAAGCGGGTCATCGGGCTGCCCGGAGACACGATCGAAATTCACGATGGCTCCGTGTGGATCAATGGCCAAAGGCTTGTTGAAAACTACACAATCGGCCGCACCGAGCCCTACAATTTCAAAGGCCCCTACAAAGTGCCGCCGAAAAGCTATTTTGTGATGGGCGACAATCGTACGAATTCGTATGACAGCCGCTTCTGGGGCCCCGTGCCGCGAAGTGACATTATTGGCACGCCCGTGATGATTTACATGTCGCTGGACGCCCCGGGAGACGCGTGGGAGCCGGGCCAGATTCGCGAGCGGTTCCTAGCTTACTTGGATGGCGTGATTCATCCGAGTACCGTGCGCTGGAGGCGCCTGTTCCACATATTTTGATCTGCCGGCTCCGATGCGCCTCCCGCGGGCGCGGCTAGGGCCTGTAATTTGCTGATTTTGCCGCCAGCCCCGCCGCGGCAGTTTGCCGTTCTTTCCGGAATGAGCACGACGGCGCGAACCTGCGCTTAAGAAAGACGAAAGCGACTTCATCGCCGATGAAATATGCCGACGCCGGAGTAAACATCGCCCTCGCTGACGAGGTGAAGCAGCGCATCCGGCATCATGCGAATCGCACATTCACCGCGGGCGTGCTTGGGGGCATCGGCAGCTTCGGCGCGCTCTTTGCTCTCGACACCAAAAAATACAAAGAACCCGTACTCGTCTCCAGCGCCGACGGCGTGGGCACCAAGCTGAAAATCGCCATCGCGATGGGTGTGCACTCGACCGTCGGCGGCGACCTCGTCAATCATTGCGTGAACGATATTCTCGTTCAAGGCGCTTCGCCGCTTTTTTTCCTCGATTATCTGGCCATGGGCAAACTTGAGCCCGCCGTCATCGAGCAGCTTGTGGAAGGGATGGGCCGTTCGTGCCGCAAAGCCGGTTGCGCATTGATTGGCGGGGAAACCGCGGAAATGCCGGGCTTTTATCCCCCGGGGGAATACGATCTCGCGGGTTTTATCGTGGGCGTCGTCGAACGCAAGAAGCTTCTCACTGGAAAATCTGTGAAGCCTGGTGACGCTTTGCTGGCGCTTCCATCTGCCGGCCTCCACACCAACGGCTATTCTCTCGCGCGCAAACTCGTTTTTGAGGTTGCCAAGCTTAAACCGGAGACCTATGTAGCCGAGGTCGGAAACAAGATTGGCGCTGAGTTTCTCAAGCCGCATCTTTGCTACGCACCGGCGCTCAAAAATATTGTCGCCCGAGGCTGGGTTTCCGCGCTCGCGCACATTACCGGAGGAGGCATTCCTGGCAACTTGCCGCGCGTGCTTCCGTCGGGGGTAAAAGCGCAGATCGACCTCGCCTCCTGGCCGGTGCCGCGCATATTCAAATTTCTTGCCGAGCTTGGAAAGATCGAGACCAACGAATTGCTGCAGTCCTTCAATATGGGCGTCGGCATGATCCTCGTCGTGCCTCCGGCCTACGTCAAATCCGTAGAGGCCGACCTGAAGCGGCGCCGCGAAAAATTCTTCCGAATCGGCCGCATCGAGCGCGGCGATTCCGGCAAGCCCCGCGTTGCCCACTCGGGCTCACTGAATCTCTAGTTTCTCACCCCGGATTTTTTAGTTCCCCTCTTGCATATTCCGGGTGCTTCGCCCGTCCTCGCTTCTTCATTTCTCGCGCCAGACGCTTCAGCCATCGCAGTTCGGTTCTGAACTGTTCGATCATTAAGCTCACCATCCAAACCGCTTCATGATGAGGATGCCCAACCTCCTGCAAAATCGAGCGCAGCGTTTTCTGCTCGCGCACGAGTTCCTGCTCCAGAAATTCTCGCCGGCGCGCGATTTGCTTTTGAAACACACCACGCCGCGCCAGCCAGGAAAGCGCCACCCACGTCAGAAATGCCGGCCGGTCTCCCTGAGTAGTCCACTCCTGGCGCTGGAGCGCATCCGCCAGAGCGGCGCGCCCTTTCGCCGTAGTTTGAAAACTGTTCTTTTCCGGTCCCGCAGCAGGCTCGTTTGTTTCCAACGAGCGGATCAGGCCAGCCTGCGCCAGTTTTTCCAGCGAGTAATATACTTGTGGACGCGAAATCCGCGCCCAGTCACGGATGTCCCGCCGCTCCAATTCTGCATTCGCCTGATATCCGTGCATCGGCCGCTCCGCGAGCAAACTCAGCAGCACCGAGTCCGGCGTGGTCAATTCCAGTTTTTTGCTTGCGCTAATTCTTCGCTTCAATCTCTCCGCTTTCCGTGGCACGCACTCCGATGCTGGCGTATTTATCTCCGTTATTTTCTTTACTTCGTTACTTCTTTCCTTTCTTCCTCTTCCTGCTCCACCACCACCACTGACATTTCTCGGCCGCCAAGCGCGGATTCCTCGCCTGCGCCACGGCTGCGCAAAAGGTATCCAGCACGCAGGGATCCTGCCGCTGTCCCGTCGCCCGCTCGAGTTTGGCGTACATACGTTGCGGATTCTGCCGCGCCAGTTGCGCCATGCTGTGAATCCCCAGCAACTCGAAATCGCGCAGCATTGCCGGCCCGATCGAAATCAAGTCCTCCAGCCGTCGCGCACTCCCGCTCATAATCGCCTCCTTGACAAGCAAGTCTACAATGCATATCGTAGTCTAAATAAGACTAGAGCTAGTTGCAACAACGGAAATGGAGAAAAACTTGATGAATGTCAAGCGCATCACCGCGGTTCTGCTCGTCAATGAAATCGAGCCGCAGCTCACTTTTTGGATCGATCGCCTCGGCTTCGCTAAAACCATCGAGGTTCCGCACGGAAACAAGCTAGGCTTCGTAGCCTTCCAGAAAGGCACCGCCGAAGTGATGTACCAAACCTTTGCCAGCGTCGAGCAGGACGCTCCGCCCGCTATGACCGCGGCAGCCCGGAAAGGTCCGAGCTACTTGTACATGGAAGTCGATAATCTCGACGGCGTGCTCGCCGCCATGAAGGACGTGCCCAAGGTCATGCCTGAGCGCACCGCCTTCTATGGAATGCGCGAATTCGCCGTCCAGGATCCCGCCGGCCATTTCCTCACCTTTGCCCAATTGGTCGCCCCGCCATCCGCCCCGCCGAAATCCTAATTCTCGACTCTTGTAGGGGCACGATAAATCGTGCCCCACGGCGCCGGCGTGCACTCCTGGCGTGCAAGAAAAGCCATTCGGCCAATCGCGATGTTCACTTTTTGGTTGCGGACGGCAGCGGCGGCGGACGCCGTTGCATCTCCGTCACCACGGCGATCGAACGCGCTCCATTCTTCCCCACGGAGCGAACCGCAAAAAAGTGGTTATCGGTCGAGACGCCCTTCAGCACGGTCTGCCCGGCGGTCTCCACGAAATCGTACACGCTCCAGCGCGCCTCGGTGGTTTCTCTCCACAAAATCTCAAATCCTGCGCGTTCGGGATCTTCGTCCGCGGCCCAGGACACTTTCGCATCCGGCGTTACCGCTCCCCCGAGCCGAGCGTCCGTTGGGGCCGCCGGCGCCATCGCCATCTCGCGTAGCGCTTCCGCGTTGTCCCGCGCGACGTCCCCCATAAACGTAAAGTTCAAATATTTCTCGAAGTCTCCGTACTCGATGCCATTTTCCGTCCGCGGCGTCTGATGCTGATGGTTGTAATCCTCGAGCGGCTCGGTAAACCGCACCGCCGGATCGCCCGCCTTGTAAAACGGATAGTGATCCCCGCCGCGCCCGTAGCGGTCCACGCGAAAAATCATGCGAATCGAGCTGCGCCCGTCGATATCTTCAATCGCGCGGGCCAATTCGCGCGAAGGCGAATCGCAATCCTCCAGCTCGCCGTTACCGGAAAAAAGCCGCACGCGATGCGGCGCGCCCGGCGCCGTGTCCGCACCCACAATGTCGTCCGTAAACATTCCGCCCACTGTATAGCCATGCTCTTTCACCCAGTCCACCAGATGCGAGCTTCCCAGAAGGCCCTGCTCCTCGCCGGAAACCGCTGCAAACAAAATCGTCGCGCGATATTTTCCGCGTCCGTTCGGTCCTGCTTTGCTCAGCAATCGGGCGCACTCCGCACTCACCGCCACGCCCGACGCATCGTCATCCGCACCTGGTGCGTCCGCGTTTGGGTCCATCACGTTCGAAGGCCGCGAATCAAAATGCCCCGAAACGATGAAGATGGTTTTCGCCAGCTTCTCATCGGTGCCCGGAAGAATCGCATACACATTTTCGAGCGGAATCGGCTTCTCTCCCGTTCGCGCCGACGTGGAATCGAATTTGTCCACCACCACCTGCAATCTTCCGACGGAATCTTTCGCAATTTCGTTGAATCGCGCCACGATGTGGTCTCGCCCGCATCCCGCTCCCCGTTTCGGATCCGTCCACGAGGAAAGTGTCAGCCTCGTTCCGCATTCCACCAGTTCGTGGATCAGCATGCGCATGGACTTTTCGTCCACCGACGCGCGCGCAATGCGTCCCCCGGGTCTCGGCAGAATCTTTAAATGCGGCCGCGGCATCAGCGGCTCCGCCGGATCACGCCAACCCGTTCTGGTTTCGGAGTCCTTCGCCGCTTTGGGCGCATTCGTCTGCGCTCCGGCTAGTCCCACGCACAAAGCACTAAGCCAGGCAAAAATGGCAGCTCGTCTCAATCCTTCGCCTGCTCTTTCCAAGAAGCTGGTCATAGCGCACACTTCCGATTTAGATTTGTCGTCATCAGCCCCGGCATTCTAACCCCGCCGTGCCTACTTTGCGACGGAAATGCTCATCTACAGGTTTCGCATCAGTTTTGCCCATTCGCCCGGTTGTGTTAACGTTTTTTGTTTATGAAGAAGCGCATAGGCGTGCTATTGAGCGGCCGCGGCTCAAATTTCGAGGCGCTTGCGGAGAGCATTTCTGTGGGCCGAATTCCGAACGCCGAGATTGCCATCGTCGTCAGCAATCGCGAGGGCGCGCCCGGCATCGGGCGCGCCCTGTCTCGCGGTATCGCGACGCGCGTGATTCCTTCGAAAGGACTCGAGCGGGAAGCTTACGACCGCCAGGTAGTCTCCGTCTTGAACGAGCAAAGTGTCGAGCTAGTCTGCCTTGCAGGCTACATGCGGCTGCTTTCGCCCTATTTTGTGGCCGCGTTCCCAAACCGCATTCTCAACATTCACCCCTCCCTGCTGCCGTCGTTTCCTGGTCTCGAGTCGCAGCGGCAAGCGCTCGAATACGGCGTCAAATTCGCCGGCTGCACGGTCCATTTTGTGGATGAAAATCTCGACGCCGGGCCCATCGTTTTGCAATCCGTTGTGCCAGTGAAGGATGAAGACACGGAAGACACGCTCTCCGCCAGGATTTTGCAAGAGGAACACCGAATTTATTCCCAAGCGGTTCGCTTGGTGCTCGAAAGCCGCTACAAAATAGAAGGCCGACGCGTTATTGAAAAAGCTTGAAAGAAAATGACGGAAAGCAGATTCAAGCCCGTTGAAGAACAGCTCGCCTACTTGAAAAAGGGCGCGGCCGAAATCATTCCGGAATCCGAACTGAAATTGAAACTCGAAAAGTCCTTTCGCACGGGCACGCCGTTACGCGTGTACCTTGGTGTCGATCCGACTGCCCCGGACATTCATCTCGGGCACACCGTCGTTCTGCGCAAATTGAAACATTTCCAGGATCTTGGCCACACCGCGATTTTTCTGATCGGCGATTTTTCGGCGATGATCGGCGATCCCACCGGTCGTTCCGAAACGCGTCCGCCTCTATCCCGGGAAGAAGTGGACGCCAACGCGAAGACTTATCTCGATCAGGTTTTCAAGTTGCTCGACAAAGACAAGACCGAAGTGCGCCGCAACAGCGAGTGGCTTGACAAAATGTCGAGCCAGGAAATCGTGCGGCTTTGCGGCCACTATAGTCTTGCGCGCATGCTCGAACGCGAGGATTTTCGCTCACGTCTCAATCAGCATCAACCGATCTCCGTGCACGAACTTCTGTATCCGTTGCTCACTGCGGTAGATGCGGTCCAGCTCAAGTCGGACGTCGAAATAGGCGCAACCGAGCAAAAATTCAATTTGCTGATTCACCGGGACATCCAGCGTGAGTACGGGCTGGAAGGCGAAGTCGCGCTCACCATGCCGATCCTCGTCGGCCTCGACGGCCAGCGCAAAATGTCCAAGAGCTTCGGCAACTACATCGGCATCACCGAGCCGCCCGGCGAAATCTTCGGCAAAATCATGTCTATCCCGGACGAACTTATGTGGACATACTATGACCTCGTCACAGACCGCGCACCCGCCGAAATCGCGTCACTAAAGAAGGACGTTTCCAGGGGCGCGGCGCATCCGATGGATGTCAAGATGCGCCTCGCGCAGGAAGTGATCACCGGCTTCAAGAGCGAAGAAGCCGCCCGTGAAGCCGCCGGGAATTTTCAGCGCGTTTTCCGCGACCGCCAGCCGCCAGAGGAAGCGCCCGTAATGAAATTGGCAAGAAGCGGGCTGACGCGCGTCTCGGCTCTAGTCTATATATGCAACCTTGCCCCTTCGCGTGCCGAGGCCGAGCGCCTGATTAAACAAAAGGCTGTTGAAATTGACAGTGTGAGCGTAGACGATCCGCGCATGGAAATCGATCTGAGCAAATCGACTAACCTTTTACTCCGCGTTGGAAAAAAGAAATTTGTGCGCCTAATCGTAGAGTAAGGCAAACGTAGGGGCACGACACGTCGTGCCCCTGCAACTGCAAATTTTGCGCGGTTGGTCAGCCGAGAATTTCGGCGGCCAGTTGGGCGACATGATTGGCAATCGAAATCGCCGCCGTTAATCCCGGTGATTCGATACCCACGAGTTGGATCGCCTGCGGCACCTGGGGATCGCGCGTGATGACAAAATCCGCGATACCTTCTCCATCCGGCGGCACAAGCTTGGGACGCAGCCCGGAGTACCCGAGGTGCAAGTCGCTTGCTTCGATATCCGGCAAAAGCGATTTCGCGCTCTGAGCGAAATCTGCAATTGGCAGACGGTTTTTCTCGTAGTTTTCTTTGCCGTCGACGTATGTCGCAGTGGGGCCGAGCAGAAACGTTCCCCATAGTGTTTTTGTGAAGTGCACGCCTAGACTCAATCCATGCGCGTGCGGCAAGGGATAGACCAGATTATTGATCAGCGAAGCGCGCGGCCCGCGAACCTCGCAGTATTCTCCCCTCACGGGATAAATTTTCCACGACATATTACCCAGCAAGGCGGCAATCTCATCTGAGTAAAGACCGGCGGAGTTAATCACGCACCGCGCTTCGATCGTTTCGTCCTGCGCATCTTCTTCGTCGCCAATGCGCAATCGCACGCGGATCGCCCCCGCGACCGGTTCCAGCGACACAACGCGCGCTCGTGTCACGATATTCGCGCCCTGCCCCGTCGCAACGCGCGCGTACGCGTGTACCAACTCCTCGGCAGAAACGATTCCCGTTGAGGGCACCTCAATCGCGGCCCAACCCGCAATGTGCGGCTCCCGCTTGCGGATATCCGCCGGTCCGATCAGCCGCAACCCTTCGACGCCATTGTCCTCCCCTTTTTTTTTCAACGCTTCGAGGTTCGCCTGTTCCTGCTCGTTCGCCGCAACCACCAGCTTTCCGGTGTGGCGAAACGGGACGTTGTGTTTTTTGCAGAATTCGTACGTCAGCCGGTTGCCTTCGATGCAATGCCGCGCTTTCAACGAATCTTTCGGATAGTAGATGCCGGAGTGAACGACGCCGCTGTTGCGCGAACTCGTCGCCATGCCCAGCTTGGGATTTTGCTCGACGAGGAAAACGTCCTGCCATCGCGCCGAAACCGCGCGCGCCACGGCGCAGCCGACGACGCCACCGCCAATAATTAGAATATTAGCCTGATCCATGAATCCATTTTATAGGTGGACGCTATCCATGCACATTGATTTCGTCGAAGAACGGCTTGCATTCCGCGAGCCGTGCCTGCGTGCCATCGTGGACGGCGTAGACGGCGTTCTTCCTTTCCTCGTAGTGGTTGCGCCAGAGGGAAGCGGCGCCGTGCTGGCCGTCCTTATTCAACGCATAAAAGAATATGTGAAACGTGGCGAGCTTTTTCTTGTCGTTGTTGTAATTGTGCGCGACGCGAGTCAGCGCTTCCAGACAAGCATCTTCCGGCGATTTTCCACGGCGCATCATCTCGACGATGGTGTGCCCGCCGGCGATCTTAATATTCTCCTCGCCCTTTCCCGTCGAGCCCGCCGCGCCTACCTCATTATCCACAAAGCATCCAGCACCGATGATGGGCGAATCGCCCACGCGCCCGGGAATTTTCCACGCGAGGCCAGCCGTCGTGGTCGTCGCGGAAATGTCTCCCTTTTCATTCACTGCCATGCACGGAATCGTGCCCGTCGGCGGATGCGCGATCACGCGCTCGGCGTAAGCCATCTGTGCTTCATTGTGATCGAAAATCGCGCCAAGCTGCTCCTTCCACTCCGGGCTGTCGATTCCAGGCCGCCAATTCACCGAGGACGATGCCTTCCACGCCAGCCAAATTTTCCGCGAGTGTTCGGTGAGCATGTTCACGTCGTCGAACCCTTCGTCCACCGCAAAACGGTGGGCGCCTTCTCCCACAATCATCACGTGATTCGTTTTCTGCATCACCGTTTGCGCCAGCCGCGCGGCGTTTTTGATGCGGCGCAGCGCAGCGACGGAACCGGCACGGTGTGTTGGCCCGTGCATAACGCAAGCGTCCAGCTCCACCTCGCCTTCCTCATTCGGCAAGCCGCCGTATCCGACGGAGTCGTCGTTGGGATCTTCTTCGACGACGCTGACCGCCGCGACGACGGCATCAAGCGTGTCGCCCCCATTTTTCAGGATGGCCATGCCCTTATCCAAAGCGTGCAATCCGTTGGCGCTCGAGACGATGATGGGGCGCGTGCCCGCCGCGGGAGCGCCTGGCAGCGAGAGTGGTAGTGCGCGCGCATCTGCTGAAGTCGATCCTGCAAAAAGCTTACCCGCGCCGGCAGCAAAGCTGCTCGCTAAAGATGTAAGAAAGAATTTGCGGCGTGACCATATTTCCATGGAAGCCTCCTTTGTATGCGGAGGAAATATACAGGCGGCAGCGTGAGATTGGAAGTTGGAGGAAAGGTGATCCTCAGCTCAGAGCGGTTCAGAAGCCGGCCGCACCGTTTCAGAAAGGATTGGCGACCGCCTTCTTTTCCCATAATCGAAACCCGCCAAGGAAAGCGTTTTCGTTGCTGCCGAGCCGCGAGCCAGTGGGCAGTTCCTTCAATTTCTTGCTGTTGCCCCCGCCGAGCACCACATAATCCGCTTCCAGCGCGATCTTCAGCTGCTTCGTAATTTTGGCTACGTAGCGGCGCCACTTTTTCTTTCCCATCCGCTCTAGACCGCGCAAGCCGAGGTAATCTTCATAGCTCCTGCCGTTCTTATACGCCAAGTGTGCCAACTCCATGGGCTGTAAAATGCCATCGACGATCATGGCCGATCCCAAGCCGGTCCCCAACCCGAGAAACAGCATTCGGCCACCCTTATAGCTGCCGAGCGCCTGCATGGCCGCGTCATTCAGAATTTTCACCGGGCAGCCAAACGCTTTTTGAAAATTGAACCCCACCCAGCCGCAGCCCAGGTTATGCGGCTCGCGAAGCGGGTGCCCGTTGATGATCGGCCCAGGATAACCGAGCGAGATACAATCAAACTTCCAGTCGGAGGCGGACTTCTTCACCAGACTGACCATCTTTCGCGGTGTCATCTTCGGGCCCGATGGATATTTGCGTGGCTCTTTCTGTCCCGTCGCCAGCATCTTCACGTTCGTGCCACCCACGTCGATGACAAGAATTTTAGGAGATTTAACAGTTTGCGCTTTTTTCATCGCCGCTCCTCTAAGCAATGATGCGGACGCCTGTTCCCATGCGAGGCTTTAGGGATTTTAGAAGGAACGGGCAGTGCAGCGAAGAAAATTCGCAGGTCTACAGTCCACAGGTCGCAGTAGATGCTACTCGGCTCTCAATAGGTGGAGGTTGACAACTCTTCTATGGCTGGTAGAGCCACGCTGCGGGCGTCGCAGGGAGGCCTGAGCCGTCATCTGCATAGCCTCCTGTAATCAAAACTTTGCCGTCGGGGAAGCCGGTAACGTTGGCGAAGAAACGTGCCGCCTCCAACGAGCCTGGAACTTTGGTAAACGTCCCGGTGGATTCGTCATACAGCTCAGCGAAAGAACCGCCGCCGGCAACAAGGACCTTTCCGTTTGGAAGCAACGCGACGGCTTCTGGAATTTTGAAACGAGCAGTATGCATAGTGCCGGTAGCCTTGAATGTTCCAGTAGACGGGTCATAAATTTCGGCACTTGCGTACTCACCGCGCCAATCGCGGTTGTCCGAACCACCAACGATAAGCACTTTTCCATTGCGCAGGAGAATTGCGGCGTGTTTGTGGCGGCCCACTGTCATATCGCCGGTCGCACTGAACTTGCCTGTAGCGAGATCGAAGAGTTCGGCGGAGCGATAGACGTTTTGCGAAGGGTAGTGCCCGGAGCCTCCCCCTGCTATCAGCACTTTTCCATCTTTGAGAGCCGTGGCCGTGTGCGCTGCTCGCGGTTCGGCCATGCTCCCAGTCAAAGTGAAAACTCCCGTGGCCGGATCGTAAATTTCAGCGCTCGCGAGCTTGTTCTCCTCGCGGTCCTCGCCGCCAGCGATAAGCACGCGGCCATCGGGGAGAGCAGTCGCCGTGGCCCCCGCGCGCTCGACGACCAGGTTTCCTGTAGAGGTGAACGTATTTGTGGCAGGATCGTAAAGTTCCGCGGAACGCCTGATTTGATAGCGGCCAGTCCAACCGCCCACAACGAGCACTTTCCCATTTTTCAAAAGCGTCGCCGTGTGACCGGATCTTCCGGTGGACATGCTCGCGGCAGGTTCAAACACCCCGGCGCGCGGATCATAAAGTTCGGTGGTCCGATAAGGGTTGGATTCGCCGCCACTACCAGCGAATCCCCCGGCGATCAGGACCTTACCGTTCGGCAGCAGCGTACAGCTTTGGCTGGCGCGAGCGGTGTGCATGGAGGCGATTTCCGTCACGGAACCGGGACCGGAAGGCCAAGGAGCGCGGGCGGTAGACAAGCACAAAAAAGGCACGAACATCGCCCAAACCAGGAAGTAGCTGGCGGTTCCTTTAGTGTCCAATTTCATGGGATGCCTCACAAGTCGGCGTTGTCGGAATGCAGGACGCGCAGAGAAACTGAAGTGTTAACAGCATCGATGCAAAGAGAGTGTGAGAGGGAGACCGGGACTAGTGGGATGCGAGAGTGCCGGAAAAGCTGTCCTGCGTGGCGGTGTCATACAAATGAAGAAGTTCGGTAGCGCGTTTCAGCAAATTCGCTGGTAATTCGCCGGGCTGGTAATCCACCCAGCCTGTCGTGAAATTCAGGGGAATCTTCTCGCCGGGCGTACTCACTTCAACAGCCCCAAGCCGGTTCAGCACCTGTTTGACCTCGTTCACACCGCATTCGGGGAGCAACAGAAGAAAATCATCGTCGTGCAAGCGCGCGGCAATATCCGAGCCCCGGCTGGCCCTTTTCAGACGACGGGCCAGCTCCTTGAGCGCCGCATCCACGGCGGACTTGCCGCATTTCGCCACCACGTGCGAGTACTCCTCCACGTGAACTGTCGCGAGACTCAGGGCCGTATTTTGGCGGCGCGCACGCGCGATCTCCTTCCCGAGATGCGGTTCGAGACCCGCGCGCGTGAACAAGCCCGTAACCGCATCAAGCCCCGCCGCTTCGGAAACCGGCTGCACGAGAGCTTGCGATTCGCCCGCCTGCCCGGCCCCGATGGACTGCGACTTCATCCGCCTGAAGGACCACTGCCTGTAGACAAGCCAACCATTGAAGACAAGAATCAAACAGAGCGTTGCCCAGCGCGCCTGATCGGAGCGTATCTCGTAAAAATAATCCGCGTGCCGGAAAAAAGAATGGATCGAGGAGAGTAGGAAGGCGATGCCCGACAGCGCGGTGACCATCAAAGCGGACAGCCACAGCCACCATTCGCGCCGCGAAATCTGCTGCGGGCTGAACTCACAGGCTTGTACGCGGAAATTGCCGCTGCCTTCGAGAGGCGAGTGTTTTGGCTTATTTGCGGGTGTTCCCAAGATTGATTTCATTTCGTGGACTGGAGAATTGCCTTTATCAATGTAGGCGCGCGCGACAAACCGAGGCAACAGGGAAAAAGTACAGGCACTTGCCGTTCTAGAACCTGACCATCCGGGCAGGAACTGCGGCGTTGGCGATCCGGCTGCTGCATAGCTCACAGATCCCTTCACGTCGCTGCGAGCCAACGCTAAAGCACTGTTCGGTTCACGCGTGTCTCGGTGGGGGGTCTTGTCGCTGGAAGTGGCGCGTGTTCGAGCACTCTCCTTGCGTAGAGAGCAACATTCTTGACGCCCGCCGCATAGGCAGGGTTGGGATTTCGAGCGCCGCCGTTATATGCGCCGATGGCTTGATCGACGTCGCCGCCAAAGCGATCCAGGAGATCACGCAGAACGAGCCCAGCGTAAGTGGTTAGCACTTCGCTGTCGATCGAATTCACCTCCAATACTTCCGGAGGGCGGAGGCGCGGCGGCAACTGGTCGTAGTGGCGTTTGTCTTTCAGGTAGAGCTGGTGTGCCGCGCGAAGCGTTTCCCGTGATAACTGCCACGTGCCTATCGAGTAGTCGCTCACAAGAACTTGCTTACGCCTGCGCTTGAGAACGATATCTCCACGCTCGGCGCGTTTCTTCCAAACTGCGTGAGTCAGGTCCCCGTCGACATTCATGTAGTTGTTCTCCATCGCTCCGACGCCGAGAAAATAGTCGAGCGGCAAAGAATAAAAGTGCGCGACGTCAAGAATGTCCGAGGCGAGGCGAAGGGCCTGCCGACGAGTGAGCGGTTGAGGCGCACTCGTATTTTGACCCAGTACACGCCAGTCGGTCTGCGACTTGAACACCAGAAAGTCAGCAAGCGCTGGAAGAAGCTGGAACGAAGGAAGTGTTTCCAGCTTTTGCTGCGTGGGGATGTTGTAGGCAGCTTCCAGCATGCGGCTTTGCTCCGCTGCCAGCGCAAAATCCTGCTGGGACCAGCTGACCACTTCGTAGTGCGTGATCAGCCCACTTGATTTCATTCGATTGAGTCGAGGGAGAGTCGTTAGCTGGTTGTTTTCCACCAAAAGAAAAATCTTGTAAGAGATTCGCTTCCCGTCCTGGCTCGCCGTCAAAAGGATTTTCTGGGCCTCGTCGGGGTCGCGACCCCGCAGGTATTCGAATCGCAAGAATGCTTCAAGTTGATCGTCGAACGTTGCGATCTCGGCGCATGCGATGCCGTTCGAAAACGGCAGGACGAGGCGCCGATTGTGGATCCTCGGGCCAGGCAGTCGCCGTTCGAAAGAGGCATGCATTCTGCGCGGCCAGACGCGGTAGGCAGTCCATGCAAATAGCGCAAGCGCCGCGACAAGAAGTGAAGCTGCGGGGTGGAGAAATGTTCGAGTGAGTTTCTTGGCTGGCATGTTGGCAGCCCTCGTCGTGTTTGATCGCAGTGCATACTCGAACGCAAGAAATGCATGCCAAGTGCCATGAGAAATCCAAGCAACAGCTCCTGCACAACCAAGAAAATAAACAACTTAAATGGAGCAGTTGCAGCGATATCGGCTTGGCCTGTGGCCGGGAAGCGTGTCCGCGCGGCCGGAAGCCCACAGAGCTGTGTTGCGTTCTGCGGCGGCTGATCAGATGGTGGTCAACCCTCGAGATATTGGATGCGGCGGCATGGGCAATACCGAAACGAAACGCCGGTTGCGGTGAATGGGAGAGTCGAGGAATTGAACGCTACTTAATCGAAGTTGCGCAGGACAATCATCCTGGCCAGTTGGCGGCGACCGCTTTTTCACAGAAAGCAGCGGTAATCGGAAGTATACAAACGCCAAGGTAAGCTGACCGAAGAATCGGGCTCTGCCAACGAATCTAGCGATGCAGCTGCGGCAGCGATTTCAGATAAGCGATAATAGCGACCGCGTCTTCGTGCGTCATGTGATAGATATGCATGGGAGGTCGCAACGTCTCTCCTTGGGGCCCAATTCCCCTCTCGAGAACGCGTTCACCCTGTTCCTCCGTAAAGCTCGGAAAACCGGCCAAAGCCGGAGCGCTCGGCGCCCAATTAGGAATGCGCTGCACAGGCATGATCCAAATGGGGGCGCCCTGGAGCCAGGCGTTGTGATCGAGCTCGCCCTGGGCATTGCGCGGTGTGTGGCACTCACCACACATGGCCACATCCTCGACGAGGTAGCGCCCGCGTTCAATTTGGGCCTTGTCGGGGATCGCTGCCGGTGGTTTTGTCCAGCCGATGGAAACTGCCAGAGCAAGAGCGCCGAACAGCGTCAACAGACCCAGCTTTAAGGACATGACTCGCATGAAGCCTCCAAGACTTCAAGTGACGGATTAGAAGTACCTGCCAAACGGAATTGTCGAAGACCGAATGCAACCTCCGAATTGCCTCGTCCAGTATGTCCAAATCCAATTGAGGCGTCCACCATCGCCGGTGGCCGGAATCTCTCCGCGGCAGAGCAGGGCTAGAGCATACCACTTGAATAGCTGCCCGTGGTCTTCGAACGCGTAAGAAAGCCAATGACTTTTTGCTGAGCCCAGCGCTGGCTCGATTCGCATCGGCAGAGTGTTTGTCGCGCAACCTGCGACGCCACCTAACAGGCTCAATGCAAAGCCCCGGAGTACGGCTGGTCAGGATAGCGCCCGCGGATTTTTACAGCGCGATCCAGCTCATCCGAAACTTCAAGAATTTTCAGCCGGAGATCCTTGTCGAGATCTGCGCTCGATAGGAACTCCTGAACTTGTGCCTGGGCGGTGGGTGATTGCTGGCCCCCGATGAAGGCATTCAGCCAGCCGAGCAGAAAGAAGATCTTGCGGCCGGCCTTGATTTGCGGGAGTGCTTCGAGAGCGGGCTTCAAGTACGGAAGCGTGAGCTCAGACTGATTCCAATAGTTGAAGGCCCCGAGGCTTTGCGCAATCCAGTCCTCGGGACGCGAAGGATCGTGGAGATAATCCTTGAAATACTTTTGTTTGGTTGCGTCGTCCGGCAGCGCGGCCTGGGCCACGTAGGCGAATTTTAATCCGTCGCCGGTGTGGTCGCGCTTCTCTTCGACGGCGAGCAGAGTATCGGCCTCGGGATCGTGAAGAGCGATGAGCGCGGTAAGCATGGTCCAACGATCAAGGGGGCGAAGTTCGACACCCGGAATAGCAAGCTTTCCTCCAAGGATCGCCTTGAGTTGCGCGCGGCCATGCGGACTTTCTGCCATGGAACGGAGGCCGCGGAACCAGATGACGCGAAAATCCTGACTCTGGGAATGCAGCATGCGGTCTTCCGCGATAGCCTCGGCTTTTGGCACGATCTGCGCGCGGGCCGCATCGCTGACATAGCGATGGAGGCTTGTGTCGACGTGGCCGATAAGACTCTGTGTGAGTTGTTCATCGGTTTCGCCGGGAAGTAGGCGCAGGGCGAGATCGAGAAATTCGCGCGGAGGCAATTCGGCTTCGCGAACGGAATCCCAGAGCGAGCCCCAGAGCAAAGTGCGGTCGAACACGTCAGAGACTGCTCCCAGATGTTCGATGACGGCTTTGCGGCTGCTCTCGTCGAGCAGAAAGCGGCCATAGGCGTAGTCCTGGTCGTTCAGGAAGACGTACCGGGGGCAAGTTTTGCCGAGAGCTTCGGAGAAATTAGCACTTTGCGCATCGAATTGTGCGCGGAGACGAGTTGGCGTGCCTTCGGGATAGGCGAGCAGGACTTGCATGGCGATAGGCCAGATGCCGCCCTCGTCAAGAACGTCATGCTGCGTCAGCGAAAAATGGTCAATGCGATTTTGCGCGTCGCAGGACCACGCCACATCCACCTGCGGCATCCCGCGATGCCGAATCCACATGGCGGCCCACGCTTGCAATGATTTCCCCGAGACTTGTTCGAAGGCGTGAACAAGATCGCTCCATTCCGCATTGCCGTAGGCATGTTCCTTGAGATAAAGCCGCAAGCCATCGCGGAACTTTTCCTCGCCGAGAACAAATGCGAGTTGCTTGATCACGCCCGGGGCTTTTGAATAGACGATGGCGCCGTACGCAGATTTCGCATCCTTGAGATTGGCGATGTCCTGGTAAATCGGTGTGGTGCCTTTGGTTGAGTCGATAGCATAAGCAGCGGGCTTGATGGATTGATAGAAACGCTTCCAAATATGTTCATCGGGCTTGAGGGCGGCGAGCGCCACATAGGCCATGTACTGCGCGAATCCTTCTTTCAGCCAAAGATCGTCAAACCAACGCATGGTGGTGAAATCGCCGAACCATTGATGCGTGAGTTCGTGAAGAATGAGAATGTCGCGGTTGAGATGGTCGCTGTGCGTCGGTGCGGTTCGGAAAAGCACGGATTCTTCACGGAGAAAAGTCGCGCCGGCGTGTTCCATGCCGCCGTAAGCGAAACCGGGAATCAGGACCATGTCGTATTTCGGAAAGGGAAAAGGTTGAGCAAAGAAGGTCGAAAGATATTCGATGCCGCGCGCCGCCGTTTGCTGCACTTCGGCCGCTTCCGCTTCGGCTTTTTTGAATTGCGATTGGCGCACATAAAGGCCCGGCATTCCGGCGGTGTCATGTATCTTGAGGAAAGGGCCGGCGGCAAAGGCAAACAGGTAAGTACTGATGGGACGAGTCTCCGCAAAAATTGTCTGGCGTTCCCCTGACGCCGCAGCCGATTGAGACTCGGCTGGCGTGTTTGAAATCACCATCCAGTTTTCGGGAGCGGTGATCTCGAGACGGAAGCGTGCTTTGAGATCGGGCTGATCAAAACAGGGAAACGCCATCTCGGCGTCCATCGGAACGAAAAGCGTGTAGAGATACTCGGTGTTGTCGTCTTTGTCTTCGAATCGCGTGATGGCTTTTCCGGCGGGGGCGACGGGCGCGGTGAAATCGATTCTGACCGTGTTTTCACCTGAATGAACCGCGCTGCCGGGAAGCTCGACGTGCCCATTTTCAACTTTCGCCGGAATGCGCTCACCGTTGACCGTGAGAGTTGTGACTGTGCCTTCGCGAAAATCGAGAAGAAATGTGGCGGATGAACTGGAATGAAACTTGAGTTCTTCGTGGCCGGAGGTGAATGCCGCGTGGGGAACGAGCGTAAAACGAAGATGGTAGCTCAGATCGGAAAGCTGTGCGGCGCGCTGGCGGGCGAGTTCCCGCGGGATGCCTTCGGGTGGCGCGGCCGACATCAAGTTGCCGGCGAGCAATAATGAGAAAACAGATAGAGTCAGGCGCATGGAAAAAGAAATCTACACGATAGACAGTCGTGCGGGAAGAGGCGAATGATGCCGCTCTCGATGGAGCGGAGTATGATGGTCCGCTGGCGCGGTCGCGCAGGACGGTTTTCGCGATAGCATTTCGTCGCGCCGCGTACTTCTTCATTCCTGTTAGGGGCAATCATGAAGAAATTTGTCTTGGTACTTGTTCTTGCGCTGGCGGCAGTTTCGTTCGGTCCGCAAATGATGGCGGCTCGGACCAGTGGTCCCAGAGCCGTCGCCGCTCGATCGACGGAAAATGGGGACGTAGCCCGTTGGCAACGCGAAGCGGCGAGCGTGAACATCATCCGCGACGATTGGGGCATCGCGCACGTCCACGGCAAGACGGACGCCGACGCAGTCTTTGGCATGATTTACGCGCAGGCCGAAGACGATTTCAACCGCGTGGAGACGAACTACATCAGCGCGATGGGGCTGCTAGCGAATGCGGAGGGCGAGTCCAAAATTTATCAAGACCTGCGGATGAAACTCTTCATTGACCCAGCGCAGCTAAAAAAAGAGTATGCCGCGAGTCCGGAGTGGCTAAAGAAGCTGATGAACGCATGGGCAGATGGGTTGAATTTTTATTTGTATAAGCACCCAGAAACAAAACCGCGAGTCATCAAACGCTTCGAACCATGGATGGCGCTGAGTTTTACTGAGGGCAGCATCGGAGGCGACATCGAGCGCGTGGACCTGAAGCAGCTCGAGGCGTTCTATGGAAAAACTGCTGCAAGCGCGGATGCGTCTGGCGATGACGATGACGCGGAAGAGCCGCGCGGTTCGAATGGCATGGCTGTCGCGGCCTCGAACACCGCGGATCATCACGCGCTGCTGCTGATCAATCCGCACACGTCTTTTTTCTTCCGCTCCGAGCTGCAGATGAGGAGCGACGAAGGACTAGATGCCTACGGCGCAGTCACTTGGGGCCAATTTTTTGTCTACCAAGGATTCAACGATAAAGCGGGCTGGATGCATACATCGAGCGGTGTGAACGCCATTACCTGGTATCTCGAAACAGTGGAGAAAAAAGGCGGAAAATATTTTTATAAGTACGGGAAAGAGGAACGGCCAGTTGAGGCAAAAACGATCACGGTGTCGTACAGGACCGCGGACGGAATGGCAAAAAAGAATTTCACGGTTTACCGCACGCATCACGGCCCCGTCATTGGTGAGATAGACGGAAAATGGCTTAGCATCCGTCTGATGGAGGAGCACGTGAAGGCGCTTACACAGTCCTACACGCGTACGAAGGCCACCGACTATAAGTCCTTTCGGCAAACGATGGAGCTGCACACCAATTCTTCCAACAACACAATTTTTGCCGATGCAGACGGAGACATCGCCTACTTTCACGGAAATTTTATTCCGAGGCGCGATCCACAGTTTGACTGGAATAAGCCCGTCGATGGCAGCAATCCCGCCACGGAATGGCACGGCCTGCTTTCGATTGATCAGACGCCGCACCTGTTGAATCCCAAAAGCGGCTGGCTCTACAACTCGAATAACTGGCCATGGTCGGCGGCGGGGCCAAGCAGCCCGAAGAAGGAAGATTATCCCGCCTACGTCGAGACCGGCGGAGAAACGGCCCGAGGTCTCCACGCAATTCGCGTGTTGCAAGCCAAAAAGGATTTCACGGTCAGCTCTCTGATTGCCGCCGCCTACGACAGCTATCTGACGTGGTTTGAAAAGCCGATTCCATGTCTGCTTAAGGCCTGGGACGACGCTGCCGCGAACGACCCTCTGAAGACAAAGCTGACCGAACAGATTGGCGTGCTGCGCGGCTGGAATCTGCGCTGGGGAGTGGATTCGGTGCCCACATCGCTCGCCGTATTTTGGGGTGACGACATGCGGAAGCGCGCGGGCGCCGATGCGAGAAGAGCGGACGCGTACCTGAGCGACTATATCTGCACGAAAGTCCCGCCGGAGGTGCTCCTGCAATCGCTTTCCGAGGCCTCAGACAGACTCACTTCGGATTTCGGCACGTGGAAAACGCCGTGGGGCGACATCAATCGATTTCAGCGATTGACCGGCGATATCGTCCAACCTTTCAGCGATGCCGGGCCGAGCATTCCGGTGGGATTCACCTCATCCGTGTGGGGCTCGCTGGCGTCGTTTGGAGCGCGGCCATATCCGGGAACAAAAAAATGGTACGGCACAAGCGGCAACAGTTTCGTTGCCGTTGTCGAATTCGGCGAAAAGGTTCGGGCGCGAGCCATAACGGCCGGCGGCGAAAGCGGCCATCCTTCATCGCCCCATTTCAACGACGAAGCCGAACGATACGCCAATGGCAATTTGCGTGAAGTCTATTTCTACCCTTCGCAGCTTAAAGGCCACACAGAACGTGAATACCATCCCGGAAATTGAATGGCCGCCGTAGCGAATTATAAAAAACGGCCACTCTAAGATACCTTCATCAAGGCCGTTAGAGAGCCATCGAACGCCCTAGGCTCAGGCCTTCATCTGGTGCGCTGCTACCCTTCTAAGAACTGCTTGACAGCCTTCCCCTTTCGACCCTATATATAGTCTGGGCAGGGGAACGAAATGGCCAAAATCGATATTCCGCAACTGCTTCCGGGTACACTTTTCATGCTGATCCTGCGGTCCCTCGCGCACGGGCCATTGCATGGCTATGCGATTGCCCGGCGGATTAAAGACGCTTCGGACAATGGACTCGAGATTGAAGATGGTTCGCTTTACCCGGCGTTGAACCGCATGTTGGTGAAGGGCTGGGTTCATGCGGAGTGGGGAGTTTCCGCCAACAATCGCCGTGCACGTTTCTACCGCCTCACGCCCGAGGGACGCAAGCAATTGCACTCGGAGTCCAAGGAGTTCAACAAGCTGGTGAAAAGCATTCAGTTGGTGATGCGGACAGTTTGAGGAGTCCCGCCATGTCCACACTTCGAGAATGGGTGAACCGCCTTCGATTCCTCGGGCGACGCGGCAGCTTCGAGAACGAGATAGGCGACGAAATCCAGTTCCACGTCGAAACCCGCGCCGCCGAACTTCGGGAAAGTGGTCTCTCGCAAGAGGAAGCGCGCACGCGGGCGCAGCGCGAGTTTGGTTCCATGCAATTGGCACGCGAAGATTCGCGGCAGGCTTGGCAGTTCCAGTGGCTCGAGCATCTCGCTGCGGATCTGCGCGTCGGCCTTCGAATGCTCTGGCGCAGTCCGGCATTCTCTGTCCTGGCGATTCTTTGCTTGACGTTGGGAATCGGCGCGAACGCCGCGGTGTTCAGCTGGGTCGAAGGAATTCTGTTTCATCCGTACCCCGCAGTGGTTCATCAGGAACGCCTGATGGCACTGACCGGAACGGCCCGCGGAGAAACCGGCGCAACGGCTCTCTCCTGGCCCGACTATCTCGACTTACAAAAGAACTCGACGCTATTCGACGCATTTTTCGTGACCAAGATCATGGGAACGACGCTCAGCATCGGCGACCGCGCGGAACGCGCAGTGGGGAGCATCGTCTCGGCGAATTATTTCGATGCTCTCGGCGTACATCCGGTTCTTGGACGAGGCTTCGAACCAGGCGAGGACACCGGTCGCGACGCGCATCCCGTGACCGTGATCAGCTACCAGCTTTGGCAAGGACGCTTCAAAGGCGATCCTGGAATAATCGGCAAAACACAGCGGCTGAATGGGGTGCTGCACACGATTGTCGGCGTGGCACCCGAGGGGTTTTACGGAACGTTCGTGGGCTGGGCGATCCAGTTCTGGGTGCCGGCCTCGATGGAAGACGTGTTCGAAGCTGGCGGGTACAAACTGCAGGATCGCGGCGCGAGGTGGATTGAAGCGTACGTGCGGCTGAAGCCGGGCGTTCACCCGCAGCAGGCTCAGGAAGAGATTTCTGCGGTGGCGAGCCGGCTCGAGACCGATTTTCCAACCACGGATCGCGGACGCGGCGCGAAGCTATGGCCGCTGTGGCAAACCCCATTCAACAACGCACGCACCCTTCTGCCTACATTGGGGATCATGCTCGCTGTGGTGGCGTTTGTGCTGCTGATCGCGTGCGCGAACGTTGGCAATCTGCTTTTGGTGAGATCCTTTGCTCGGCGTCATGAAATGACGGTGCGCGCGGCAATCGGGGCCAGCCGCGGACGCCTCTTAAGACAGTTGTTCACGGAAGGTTTGATTCTATCGGCATTGGCATCTGTGGGCGGCTTATTGGTCGCGCACTGGTGCCGGCACGCGCTGGTCCTGCTCTTTCCCGCCCGTGGCGGAGTTTCGATGTATCTGCCCGGCGATCTTGATTGGCGAGTGGTGGCGTTGTGCGCAGCCGTTTGTATGATCGCGACGCTGCTGCTGGGGCTGGTTCCCGCTATTCAGACGAGCAAGAGCGATCTGGCCACGTCACTGAAATCGGAAATGAGCGGTGTTGTTCGCGGCCGCGGAAATTCATGGGTGCGTTCCGGCCTGTTGGTCGTGCAGGTGTCCTTGAGTTTTGTCCTTTTGGTAGGGGCCGGACTGCTGACGCTGAGCCTTCAGAAAATTAGGAGCGGCAATCCTGGTTTTGCCACGCGCGGTGTGCTTACCACCACGGTTGATTTGACCGGGGCAGGCTACGACGAGCCGCGCGCCAGAAATTTCGACGACGAACTGATGATTCGCGTGCGCGCACTGCCGGGCGTCGAATCGGCGACGCTCTCTCGAATGATGCCGCTGGGATATCGCACCTATTCATCGAGCCCCATCGCCGTGGATGGCTACCAAGCCCCTCCGGAAGAGCAGCCAACCGTCGAGTACAACGAGGTGGGTCCGGATTACTTCGCGACTATGGGAATCCCACTGCTGGCTGGACGTGAATTCACGCTGGCCGATGATGAGAAAGCCGCGCCCGTGGCCGTGGTCAATGAGACTATGGCAGCGCAATTCTGGAAGGGGAAAAATCCACTCGGTGAACGAGTCCAAGTGAATGGCCGCTGGATGCGAGTGGTGGGCGTGGCGAGAGATTCGAAGTACGGAAACATTAGAGAACAGCCCAAACCATTTTTCTACGTGCCTCTGCGGCAGAATTTCGCCGTGTTGCCATGCCTGATTGTCCGAACCTCGCTGACGCCAGCCGTCATGGCCCCGGCCCTAGCACGGGAAATTCATTCCCTGGACGGCAATCTGGCTCCGTACGAAGTGCTTCCCCTGCAGGAATTGGTGGATCGTTCTACCTCGCCGCAGCAGGCGGCGGTTACTTTGCTTGGCGTTCTAGGCGGACTGGCGCTTGTCCTTGCAGCGATCGGACTCTATGGCGTGATGTCCTGCGCAGTCTCGCAAGGCACGCGCGAGATGGGACTGAGGATGGCGCTCGGCGCCAACGCATCCGATTTGCTGCGTCTGGTGATGAAGCACGCGCTTGCCTTAACGGCAGGCGGCGTCGCGCTTGGCGCGGTGGCGGCGTTGGGATTGACGAGGCTTCTCGGCGACATGCTCTATCAGGTGAGCCCTCGCGATCCGCTGGCCTTTGGATCTGCATTTCTGGTGATGGGAGTCGCCGCAACGGTAGCGTGCCTCATACCAGCCTGGCGCGCAGCGCGGATAGATCCCATGCGCGCGCTCAGGGAGGGTTGACTCTCCTGGGGCGCCGACGCGAATCGAGCCGCATGCCGAATCTCTGTCTAATTTGTCTTTGCGCTAGCAGCGGATTGTTTTTCGCTTCTTGCCGACGCGTCCCATACCCTCGATCTTCTCAATGTAGGCACTAGCGAGAGGGACCTTGCAAGCGGTGTCGCCAACATCAACGAAGACTTCTCCGATTTCTCTGGCCGCAGCTTTCGCTCGTTTCAACAAAGGCTTCACGTAAGTTCCCACAGAAATTACAAAACCATTCATCGCGGACCGAACACGATTTTGCGCCGTATGAATCTCTCTGATAACGGTTTTTAACAAGCCTTCGATTTCCGCCAGATCCAAAGCGTCATCCGCTTTTGTGGAGAGCAGACCTGAGTACGTACACCACCCCGATGAAGCAACGTGTTCCTTCTTCGACTTCATCCACTGCAGTGCCAGTTCGCGGCCGTTCGGATGGTCCACCGTCACCCAGGGAACCGTGTACTCGGCAATCATCTGCAGATTTGCCGCGGCGTCGGCCCACGCATTTAGCTGTTTCGTGGTCATCTGCGAGCCGTCGGCAACCATCCCGGCAAGATACATCGCATCCAGATTGCCCGTGTCGAAAAGTTCGCAGGCAAGAGCCTGCTGCCCTTTGATCGTTTTCGCGATGACCTTTAAGTCAGCGACGCTCACTCCGAACATGTTGTCCGTAACCATGCCGTGCCGGGCATAAATCTTGCGCGTGCTTTCCTTGCCCCGTTTCTTCAGCTCGGCCATGATGGACTTTACGGCGGGCATACTCTTTTCCTCTCGGGACCTCCAAATTCGGGCGTGTTCCCAGGACTAGGATTGGCGCGCTTTATTTCGCCGGCGCGGCTTCTTCCAATTTTACATTGGAGAAAATCGCGGTCTCCAGCGTCGTCGCAACGTGCGAGCAAACTCCAAGGCCGACATACACAGGATCTTTGAGAGTGATGTATTCAACTGGACCGGTCGGTTTCAATTCTGTGCCGGGTTTGCCGGAATACATCATGATGGCGACTCCCTTTCGCACGATGCCCAGTCGTGAGGGGCCATCTTCCGCGACGACTACTTGATAAGTCTGCTCGTTAGGGGCGCCGCGAAATTGCAACGAAGTGAGTCCATTCCCATGGGACACCGCATCAGCGTAAGACGAGCCAGGATCAAGGCTTTGCCGAATCATGAGCACTGCTTTGCGATGCTCGGCGGCGCTAGTGCCGACCCACTTGATATCCGCTGTTAGTGTGGCATCGCCCGAAATCTTCTTCCACACGAAATAAAACGCGTCGGTAGCGGCCCACATATTTGCGCCGCCTCCCGTGATGGTATATTCGCCCGTCGACGCATCGTATCGCGCTTTGCAACCCGGCGGAGTTACTCCGACGCTTCCTTCATTCGTGAAAACGCCCAAATCGTTTGTTTGTCCGCCAGCCACAACGAGCCCAGCCGCCATGACCGTCGACACCGCCAAACCAGCCAGAACGGATCTTGTTATCGGAAGCATTTTCGAGTCCCCATCTTGCAAAAAGCTGAAATGCGTTCGCCGGAGCGAAAGAACCGCAGCATTCTATACCATCCAGGCCGCGATCCATTGCCACGCGCTCCGCAATTCGCCACGGCGTATCCGACAGGTATGATTTGGTGCGCTGCGACAAAGTCCAGTCCCGGGATTCGGGTATCTAGACGCTGATTTTCTCGGGAATGCGGGGATTCTTTGTAGCTCGTTTGTTTTCGTAGAGCGCCTGATCCGCGGCCGCCAGCATCGTCTCCGGTTGATCGCCAGGTGCATATTCTTTCCAGCCAACGGAGTATTTGATCGGGAATTTCCGGCCTGCCCATGAAACTTCGCGAGGAATCAGACGGTGCAAGACCAACTGTAACTGCTTGTGATTGCATTCGGGAAGTATCAAAAGAAATTCATCCCCACCCATCCGGACCGCCAAATCGCTGCTGCGAATCGCGCGATTCAGCGCACCAGCGAATTCCTGCAGCACCAGATCGCCGGCGGCGTGGCCGTACGTGTCATTGATATGCTTGAATTCATCCAAATCAAAAAGTACGACGACGAGAGGATGGCCTTTTCGCTCGGAACGAGGCACTTCGGCGGCCAGACGCTGCTCGGCAAATCTGCGGTTGTAGAGTCCAGTCAGCGCATCAACCATGGCCAGTTCGCGCAATATCAAAGAATGATGCTGCCTCTCGGCAAGCTGTCGGCGCAGCCGTTTGATGAGCGCTACCTGATAGACGGTATAGATATTGAAAAGCAGAACCAGCGCAACCAACCCAAATATCGCCTCGCTGAACCTCATTTTGAAAATCGGAGCCATTCGCGGAGGCGCTGCTCCGCGATAGAAAGAGGGTAGCGAAAACAAAACTAGCGCTCCGGTCAGGAGCAGCATGACAAAAATTGAGTTTGCCCAGATCCACCAGTCCCGCTTCTCAATTCGGCGCAGGTTCTCAACGATTTCTCGATCACTCGCGCTTTCGACCGGCATCTTCAGAGGGTCATTCCGTTTGTTCATGAGAAAGACAATCCACGCGACCAGCGTTATCTACCACGCTAGGATGAGTGCATTGGGCCGTCAAGGAGATTGATACAGTTCACTTCCGAGAAGTAACTTTCGGGTTAGCATTCGATAAAGTGCGTTGAGGCGGAGACGGCTCCGCCTGGGCATTGACGGGCTGGCCAGCGGAACTTCCTCCCGCGTCAAAATTCGTACCTGCTCTCTGGTACGCGAGTTCTATTGGGAATCGCTGAGGCGGCTGGCACTCTATCCATGGCAAGGGAGACTATGACAGCGGTTCTCATCCTCGTGTTCTCGTTATTCGCCCTGGCGCAATTCGCCATCAGCCAGTGGCGCATGATTTGGCTGACTACAGCCAATCAGCCTCTCTCGGATGCTCTCAGAACCGCGACTGGCATCGAAGACGGGAGCATTGGCCCCAACGATTTTGGCAAGCTGCTAGGGCTTTGCGACGAGCTGTCCCCAACCATCAGGAAGGCCACTCCCTGGCTGCGCGAAGTGCGAGGCTACTACAGCACTGTGGCTAGACTCCAGAAGGCATTCCAGTCGATCCAGCCTACGATGGCGGCTTGGGCAACCAATGAAATGAGAACATGCTCCCGCTACGTTGCGGTGGTCCTGGATCAGAATCTCTCGCTCGAACTGGACCAACGCGCTGCGGTTCGGTCCGTTTAACTCGCGAGCGAAATCTTGGTTAGGCCGGCTTCTAGCTTCTTCCGTCTCTTTTCCTCTACTTATCGTGTAAAGTATTGAAAAATAAAAACTTACTTCAATTTCGAGTGATGCAACTTACAGGGCCCGGCGGCCGGTTTCGACCGGGCTTTAAGCTATCCTCAGCGGTCCCAAAATTTCATCACAGCCGCATAATCGAGATCTTCCTTCGCCGCGTCCTTCACCGCGCTATACGTCGCATACGCCGCCGCACCAGCAGGCAGCGTAACACCCACCTCTTTAGCGAGCTGCAGAGCCAATCCGACATCCTTGTGCATCAACCGCAGCGGGAAGCTAGGGGCGTATTCTCGCTTCAAGAGAAGCGGCGCCTTCACGTCCAGCACCGCAGCTCGGCCCATGCTGGATTGCAGCACCTCCACAAGCTTTTCCCCTTTTAGGCCTGCGGCAGTGACCAGAGCGAGCCCTTCCGCAAGCGCATCGACCTCCAGCGCTAAGATCAAGTTCATGGCCAGCTTGATCGTCTGGCCTGCGGCGTTCGGCCCAAGGAGAAACCAACGCTTGCCCATCACGCTGATCACCGGCTCGGCGTCCTTCAGCACTTGTGCGTCGCCGCCAACCATGAAGACCAGCTCCCCCTTCTCCGCGCCCCAGGTACCGCCCGTAACAGGCGCGTCCAGAAAATCGACTTGGCGTTCGGCACATGCCGCGGCAATCTTGCGCGCCAGCCCCGGTGAAACAGTGCTGGAATCAATATAGATGCTCCCTGGCTGAAGCTCACCGAGGGCGCCCCCGCCCTTGCCGGATCCGCCCCAAAGGACCTCTTCAAGCGCGGGCGGATCGCTAACGATGGTTATAAGCACCTCAGACGCGGCAGCTACTTCCGCAGGAGAGCTCGCCAGCTTGGCTCCGGCCGCAACCAGCGACTCTGCCCGCGAAGCAGTACGATTCCAGACCGTCAACGAATACCCGGCCTTAAGGAGATTGATCCCCATGGGCCGGCCCATCAGGCCAAGCCCAATCAATCCGACTTTCGAGCCGGGGCCGATTTTTCTCGTTCCACTCACCTTTGCACCCGGGCCGACCGTTACTCTGTGACCGATCGCGGTTCTTGCGTTGGCATCGGGGGTCACAAAAGCCTCCTGTGCGGGACGGAGTCAATTGCGATCCGCCGCAAAAACATTGTAGTGTGCGAGACGACATAATTGTAACCGAATCAGCATGCGGGAGTCGCCCGCACGATGAGAAAACGGTTGGTCCTACGCTGTCTTAGGGCGATTTTGAAGCGGGAGGATGGCCGGGGCGCCGCCTGGGGAAGCCGCCGGGTTAGGCGAATTCTCTGGGGTTGATTCTCTCGAGGTAGCCGCAGACTCCGTGCTACGAGCGACCTCTGATGTAGTCGAGGCTCTCGTCGCCTCCTGCGTGGTAGGCTCCGCTTTTTCTTCCAGCCGCACGATGTATTGGTAGGGAATCTCCCAGCGGAAATTCCTTTGCAGGCCGCGCTGCTCGAAGCTTTGCTCGAGGAATATCGAGCGGCCGGAATCAGCCACAAACGTGCCCGATGCGGGCAGAAGGATGTCTCCGGCGCGGTATTGCACCTCAACCCTGCGCCCAAGAAACGCGGAATAACGGGCCATTCTATACTTAGTTTCCGCAGCGGCAAGTAACAGCGTCAATGGTACGGAAGGACTCCCCCGTGCGGAAATGTGGATAAATTGAGGAAGACGCGAGCTTCAGAAGTCAGCGCCGGATCATTCGTACAACCCCACGGCTGAAGTCCGGGAGTGCCTCGGATTGCAGATAAATCTTCGCCTTTGGATCAGCTTTTAAATAAGCGTCCCAAAACGCAAGTGACGCCGAATTCGCATAGCTCAGAAAGGATTGACCTCGCGAATTCTTCTTTGACAAAAGGGAGGACCCGCGATCCGCTCCTTGGATGAACATCTGGTATTTCTCACCCGACTGCGCACCAGCAAGCGGTGTCTCTTCCCTGTCCCGGCTCTCTTCGTCGGGCCCTGCGGCTGGTGCGCCCATTATACTTAATAGCGGGAGCTTGACGTGGTACAACGAATTGCTCGTCAGCCCCAATTCGCCAAGTCCCGGCGGTGACAACAGCACCACAGCTTTCACCCGCGGGTCGGCCAGGTCGGTACCAAGATCCCCGGGCTGATTGACAAGTGCCCCCGCAATAGCCGCTGCCGAATAGGCTCCTAGCGACTGGCCTCCCACACCGATATGGTCTTCATCGATTTTGCCAGCAAGCGATGGGATGTGATTCTGCAAGGCAGCCAGTGAATCCAGGACAAACCTGATGTCGCTGGGTCGGCTCTGCTTAAGCTTTGGCTCATTCAGCGTTTCGCGGACTCCTTTCCTGGAATCGCGGTTTGCCTCGCTGATGTTGCGGCGCGTCGACGCTTGATTCCCGTAGCTTGGCTGCAGAATGACGTAGCCATAGCTCGCCCAATGCCGGGTAAGCGCGTCGCAGCTTGACGGCGAGTCACCTTCGCCGGGCGCGAATACAATAACGGGGTAAGGCCCCGGCTCGTCAGGATAAAACACTTGAAGGTGCAGCGTTCTCTCGCGTTTTGCATCGCGCAAAACATAATCCTCAACTTTGCTGATGTTGTACGGGCCTCTCGCCAGCATGTAGCCGCCGGCGAAAATGGGATTTACGGCGGAAGCCACGGGGGAAGTCTCGGCCGCGGGCGTAAGATGCGGCGGACCGGGGATTTCCAGAGCGCCTTTGAATGAGCCATCCACGTAAGCTCCAGCAGGCGTCTCGCTTTCATAGTTCAATGGCCTGGGTTTGGATGCGCGTGCTTGCTGCGCATCTTTGGGCAGCGTAAATCCGGTACCGCCGGTCGGTCGGGTGATCACGTATGCAGCGAACGCACTTAGGAGCGGAATCAGAACGAGATTCGTTACCCGCCGACGAAACCGGCGACGGTGAATGTGATCTCGGGGCATAGAGAAAAAAGTCCAGTGACGAGGCGGCGCGGTGGGCATAGCTTGGGTCTGAGATGCGTGAGTTCGGAGCGACGATGCTCTTAACCCACCCGCGAAAAAGAAGTTGCTCAAGGTGTGCTGGAACTGCGAAAGCAAACTCGAATGAATTGGCCCTTGAGGTTTGCGCGCCGGACGGGACATGGGGACACCTCTACGCAAGGGAAATTGGCGCCTTCCAGAACCTTTGGCTGGGGTATACCTGGAACAGAGGCTGGCTAAGACTTCCTGTCGGAAGTGGCGCCACTACTATATCAGGAGGAGTGTCGACTTTTCCAGACCTCCGTATTTGCGCAGGTAGTTTTTCACGGAGAACTTCCGAACCGTGTTTTCTGAACTCATGTAGCGCACTGTGCCGAAAATCGGACGCTCTGGCCCCCACGGACGATCGTAACGGCCGAGGCACCAGAAGATTCCACTGTAGGAATTGGGGTCGCGCCCGTCGAGAGCGTATTTATTGTTGAGCTGAACCAAGGTAGCAATCACTTCCTGCGGCGAGCTCGTCCACTCCAGGATCTTCTTTCCCCACAACATGCGCAGATAGTTGTGGATGCGTCCTTCACGAGTCAACTGCGTTTGCGCGGCGTTCCACAACGCATCGTGTGTTCTCGCGGTCTCGAATTCTTCGAGTGTATAGACATGCGTCCGCTCATCGCGCTCATGTTCCTTCAGTGTTTTCCGGGACCACTTGGGCAGCGATTCGTACCGGTCATAGTCCGTGCGGTGGGCGCAGAAATTAAAACCAAGCTCGCGCCACGTGATGAGTTCGTCCAGAAAGGCTTCAGCGTTCGCCGTCATGTTCCACCAACCCCCGCGGTTGCCGTTCGACCGGAGCGAAAGCTTCTCCGGCTTCCAATTCTCGCGCTCGGCGATCTCTCGAAACACTTCGTGGACGGAAATCTGCCCAAAATGAAGGTATGGCGAAAGTCCGCTGGAGGCCTCCAGATCCGGCTCGTTGCGTTGCTCGCCGTAGCCGGACAGTTTCCTCTCAACGAAGGATTGCATTTGTGCACGAGCAAGAGTGTCGCCGCCCCGATTTTCTGCCGGCGGAACGCTGTGATCGATTGGAAGCGCGGCAAGCGCCTCCGCTCTGCCGGAAAGCAAGGCGGGGCTAGCCCGAGACCAGCGGGAAGTAATTGATTCCGGGAGCCCGGGAGCGGACTCAAACGCTCTCTTTTTCGCGAGGGGATCGCTTGAAGGAAATTCGCCGAGATACGCGGGCAGAGTCTTTTGCAAGAATCGTCGAAACGCGTAAGCCGTGGAAAATGCCTGACCTGCCACCCGAAGGGGAAGCATTCCATTGGAATCCACAATTTCGAGGCGCACGGAAATCCTTTCCGCCGCGCTCGAAATCATTTTAGGTAGAAAAAAACATGGGTAGTCGTCGGCAACCACGAGACATGCGTCGGTGGCAAGCGCGGAAAGCAATCCTGCTCCCGCTCCAACAGACGGCTCGACATAGGGATAGTAGAGAATCCCGCGCGAATCGCAGAATTTCGCATGGTCCGCCATTCCGTCCAGTACGAACCGGTGCATCCGTGCGCTGGCCCAGGGATAGTCGCAGCGCAAAGGCTCCAAAATCAGCAGCGGCTTGCGCAATTCACGCGCACGTTCCACCGCGCGGTCTAGCGCAAAGTTGAATTTCAGGCGCCGACTGGAAATCATCCAGTACAAGATGTAACGCCCCGCGCCGCGAATCGGCGCTCTATTGCCTTGGCGAATGCGGATTAGCGGGACGATGGGCACGTGTATCTTTGTGAGTTGAAGGCGGGCACTTGTCGGCTGAACCCCGTTGAATCAGAAGGATACAAGATGTCTAGTCATGCCACCAAACTCGCCACGAAAACCTTGACTTTTTGCTATGGCAGGCTATTGTCGGCGTTCCCGGGTCTCGTGTGAAAGCCCGTGCGAAGAAACGGAGGAGCAAGAAATGCGCAGACCTATCGGCCACTACATTTTAGCAGCGCTGTGCCTGGGGGTGTTGAGTGTGTCAGGCGCTTTCGCGCAGGCACCTAAGCCGGCCGGCAAGACCTATGTCTTGAAGGCCGCCCGCATGTTCGATGGCAAGAGCGATGCGCTGATAAAGCCCGGCCTCGTCGTCGTCGCGGACGGAAAAATCACGGGCGTGGGTGCGGGCGCCGCGATCCCCGCTGGCGCTGAAGTCATCGACTTTGGCGACGCCACGCTTCTCCCCGGCTTTATTGACGCGCACACCCACTTGACCATGATGTACAGCGAAGATTACAAGCAGCGCGAACTCGATGATCTTCAAAAACCCATTGCCGAGCAGGCTATCGACGCAACCGCCAACGCGCGCGTCACCCTGATGGCCGGCGTCACCACCGTCCGCGACGTCGGCTCCTCGGACTTCCTCGACGTCGGTTTGCGCAACGCCATCCGCGATCACGTCGTTCCCGGACCGCGCATGCTCGTTTGCGTCCACGCCATTGGTTCGACGGGCGGCCATTGCGACGGCCAGGGCGGCTTTCGCGCCGGCCTTTTCGGCCATGAGTCCGGTCCAACAGAAGGAGTCATCAACGGTCCCGAGCAGGCGCGCTTCGCCGTCCGCTTCAATCACAAATACGGCGCGGACGTCATCAAAGTCTGCGCCACCGGCGGCGTTCTTTCTCTTGCCGATGACGTGGACACTCCGCAACTGACCCAGGAGGAGCTGAACGCCATCGTCGATGAAGCTCACGCGCTTCACCGCAAAGCTGCCGCCCACGCTCACGGCGCCGAAGGCGCGAAGCGCGCGATTCGCGCGGGCATCGACTCGATCGAGCACGGCACGTTTCTCGATGACGAGGCCCTTGACATGATGAAGCAGCGCGGTACCTTCTTTGTGCCGACGCTGATGGCTCCAGAAGGCATTCAGGAACAAATCGACAAGGGAACCTATATCCCGCCTCCCATTCTGGTCAAAGCCAAGACAGCCATTGCCGCTTCTCATCGCACGTTTCAGGAAGCGCTCGCAAAAGGCGTGAAAATCGGCTTGGGAACCGATGCAGCCGTCTACGCACATGGCCGCAACACAGAAGAGTTTCACCTCATGGTGGATTTGGGCATGAAGCCGATCGCTGCGCTGAAGGCGGGAACTGCGGCCGACGCCGAATTGCTTGGCTTAGCGGACAAAATCGGAACGCTCGAGGCCGGGAAGCTTGCCGATGTTGTGGCGGTTCCGGGCGATCCGGTGGAAAATATCCGCCAGACGGAGCACGTCTTTTTCGTGATGAAAGAAGGCGTGATTTATAAAAATGAGCGCGCTATGGCGGCCCACTGAGCCTTGCCCACGAGTTTCTTTGCGCTGTCCGCGAACTGAGGAGTCTTTATGACCGATCTTTCCGGCACGATCTCATCGGACTTCGCCACCTACTACGAATTTGTGGCGGGGCAGGTCCACAAGTGGGCTGACCCTCTGACGCAGGAACAGTTCTGGTGCAATCCGTACACTTACGGAAACAGTGTCGGGCACTTGGTCCTGCATCTCACCGGTAACCTGAGCTACTACATCGGCGCGCGCGTCGCGGAAACGGGCTACGTTCGCCATCGCGACCGCGAATTCGCGGAAACAGAACAGCCGGAAAAGAAAAAAGTGCTGGATGCCTTTGACCAGACGATCGCCATGGTCGTGGCCACAATTCGCAGGCAGGGGCCTGCCGATTGGCTGAAGCCTTATTCCGCCGAACGCGAACCCGGAGCCGACGAGCGTTTCATGATTTTTCTGCGTTGCGCCGGACACGCCTATCACCACGTGGGTCAAATCATTTTCTTATGCAAAGAGCTGGCAAAAGGGGTAGGCCCGCAATCCGCATCAACCTGATTCAGCACTTGCGAAGACTGTGAACTGCGCGGATTCTGGAGTGACTGTGTATAAACGGGAGATGTCGAAAGGCAAAGCGGCGCTCCTGATCTTCCTTTCCGGAACGGCTGCCGTTGTATCGGCACTGGAGCTACACGGCTGGCATGTGTATCTCGCGCTGGTGCTCGTGGGCGTCGGATTAACTATCGGCTTTCTACGTTGGTCGCGGAATTCGGAACGTTCTAAATCAGATGAGTAGATCGGGAGAAAAAACCATGCGCAAGTTGTCTTTGGCAGCCATATTTCTGACGATCGCCGGCTTGTTCAGCCTGCAAGCGACCGCCCAGCAACCGGCGCCGCCAACAGCTGCTCTCCCTTCATCGACGCCGACCATCGATCAGTCCCTCGAGATGAAGAGCGCATTCAATCCCCAGATTTCTCCCGATGGAACGCGCGTCGTTTACGAAGTGTCCCGAACGAATTGGGAAGACAACGCCTTCGAGCGCGACTTGTGGATTGCTGTCACCGCAACGGGAGATTCGCACCAGCTGACCGCTTCCAAAAAATCGAGCACGAATGCGGCGTGGTCGCCCGACGGCAAATGGATTGCCTTTCTCTCTGATCGTTCGGGCCAGATTCCTGGAACGCCCGAAGGCAAGAAACAGATTTACGTGATTTCCGCGGATGGCGGCGAAGCCCGCCAGCTTACAAAAGTAGAAAGCGGAGTAAACGATTTTGCGTGGTCGCCGAATTCGAAGAGCCTGGCTTTTTCCGCCGAAGATCCCGAATCGAAAGCGATGAAAGACCGCAAGGAAAAGTACGGCGAATACCAGATGGTTCACGCCGATTATGCCATGACTCATTTGTGGACGCTCGAGCTTCCCGCGAGCGAATCCGAAGAAATGCCGGAACCCAAGCGGCTCACGGAGGGGACTGCATTCAGTGTCGGCGAGTTTTCGTGGTCGCCGGAAGGCACGCGCATCGCCTTCAGCGCTCAACGCGATCCGGACCTCATCTCCGTTGGCACATCGGACATTTACGTGGTGACGGTAAGCGACAGAAAAACTAAAAAGATTGTGAGCACGCCGGGGCCGGACACGGATCCGAAGTGGTCACCCGACGGAAAGCAGATCGCTTATCAGACGGCGGCGGGCTCGAAATACTTCTTCTATACGAACCGGAAGATTGCGACCGTGGACGCGGATGGCGGCACCCCGCGTGTCTTGACCGATGCATTCGACGAGGATCCGGGGCTGATTGGCTGGGCCGCGGATGGCATCTACTTCTCGGCGCTGCAAAAGACGTACGCGCATCTGTTCCGATTGAATCCGGAGACGAAAGCGATCGAAAAGCTCAGCTCGTCCGAGAGGCTCGCCGCGTTTTCGTTTTCTTTCTCGAAAGATTACACGCATGTAGCGTATCGTGCCGCGCTGGAAAACGAATGCCCGGAAATCTATGCATCGCCCGTTGCGCCGTGGCAGCCGAAAAAACTCACGGGACTGGCAGATCAGCTCAAGGAGTTTAAAATCGCTCGACGCGAAGTTATTTCATGGAAGTCCTCCGATGGAACGGTCATTGAAGGCGTGCTCCTGAAACCGCCCGATTTTAATGCGAAGAAAAAATACCCGTTGCTGGTGGTCATCCACGGCGGACCGACGGGAGTGGATGAGCCGATTGTGAACGCGGACCGCTACTACCCGCTGGAAAGATTCGTTGCCAAGGGCGCGTTGATTCTCCGGCCGAATTACCGGGGCTCCGCGGGATACGGAGAAAAATTCCGCTCATTGAACGTAAGGAATCTCGGCGTTGGCGATTACGCCGACGTGATTTCCGGCGTAGACTCGCTCATCGCGAAAGGATTCGTGGATAAAGACCGCGTCGGCTCGATGGGCTGGAGCGAAGGCGGATACATTTCCGCGTTCATCACGGCCTCAAGCGACCGATTCAAGGCCGTCTCCGTAGGCGCGGGGATTTCTGATTGGATCACCTACTACGTGAATACGGACATCACGCCATTCACGCGGCAGTATTTGCACGGGACGCCGTGGGACGATCCGGAAATTTACAGAAAGACATCGCCGATTACTTACATCGCGAAAGCAAGAACTCCCACGCTGATTCAGCAGGGAGAAAACGACCGGCGCGTGCCCATTCCGAACGGCTATGAGCTGCGGCAGGCGCTCGAAGACCACGGCGTGCCAGTAAAAATGGTGGTCTTCAAAGGTTTTGGTCACGGCATTACAAAGCCGAAACAGCAGCGCGCTGTGATGGAAGAAAACGAGGAGTGGTTCGCGAAATACATCTGGGGCGAAGAGCCACCGGTTCCCACGCCGGCGCCGGCAGAGAAAAAATGACGTGCGACTGAGGTAACTAGGCTGCGTTGCAAGCTTGAAGCGCGTCGCCTCCAGCCGGTACATCCGCGTTTCCGTATGCCGCGATGGATAAGCACGATGAGCGATGTCGCGTAGAATGAAGTTCGTCTTACAGTTTATTTCCTGGTTACAATGTCGTGAACACCGCATGACATACACAGAAGAATCCCAGAATCCGGTGGGTTCGACCGCTCGGCTTCGCGGTTGGCTCCCTGCCCTTTTGATTTCGCTGCTTATTTCTTTGGTGATTATTTCGCCGTCTTTCCGGCTGGGCACCGCCACTGGGCAGGATTTCCTGTTTCACGCCTCCTCCTGGCTCGACGCCGCGGGCCAATGGAAAGCAGGGATTCTTTATCCGCGATGGACGGAGTGGGCGAATTACGGTTTCGGCGAACCGCGTTTTATCTTTTATCCGCCTGGCTCGTGGATGCTGGGCGCCGCGCTGGGTCTTCTTTTGCCTTGGAATTCTGTCCCCGCCGTCTACATCGTGCTGGTGCAGGCTTTCGCTGGAATGAGTGCGTTTTTTCTGGCGCGCCGAATTTTCCCAAGGCAGGCGGCCTTGTTTTCCGCAGCATGCTACGCCGCGAATCCCTATGCGCTGTTGATTATTTATCTGCGAAGCGATTTTGCGGAACTGCTGGCGAACGCGGTAGTTCCGCTCGTATTTCTCGCGGCGCTGGAGGTGTGCGGTCTGATGGATGGTCCAGACCGGGGGCGAGGACCGTCCGCAGGAAGGGCGGTCACGTGTTTTGCTGCCGCTCTCGCAGCTGTTTGGCTGGCCAATGCGCCAGAGGGCGTGATTGCGTGTTACAGCTCGGCGGCCGTCTTTGGCTTTGCGGCATTGACCCGGAAGTCATGGCAGCCAGTGCTTCGCGGCGCGGCAGGAATTGCGCTGGGTTTAGGACTGGCAGGATTTTACCTGCTGCCAGCGGCTTACGAACAGCGCTGGGTGAATATCTCAGAAGCGCTTTCGCCTGGTTTGCTGCCCTCGGAAAATTTTCTGTTTACGATCATCAACGATCCGGAACACACGCTCTTCAATTGGATCGCCTCTGGCATCGCCGTTTTGCTGATAGTCCTGGCGGGATTGGCCGCAGTGGCAGTACACAGGACACGACGGGAGGATCAGGAAGCGTTCGCCAACCGAGCTTGGCAGGCGCTGCTGTTCTTGGCCGGACTTGCGACGCTTTTGATGTTGCACCTCTCCAATATTTTCTGGGAGCTCCTTCCGAAGCTGCGTTTCGTGCAATTTCCGTGGCGCTGGATGGGCGTGCTCGCCGTGCCGTTCGCGGTTTTTCTGGGTGGCGCCATGGCACGCAGGCGCTGGGGATGGGTATGGGCTGTGGCTACGTTTGCCGTGCTCGGGGCCACCGGAGCGGCCCTGGTACACCAGGGGTGGTGGACGAAGAACGACATTCCCATCTTGCGCCAGGAGATCGCGCGGGGGGAAGGATTTGAGGGCACGTTCGAGTACGACCCCAAGGGAGACGACCACACGAATATACCTGTCGCGAAAGCTCCGAAAGTACAGGTGATGGATACGGATTCCACTCCCGGTCCGAACACGCCACCAGTGGTAAGCGTCGAGCGCTGGAGTCCGGAATACAAAGAGGTCATAGCGAATACGCGCGAGCCATTCGCCCTAGGGCTACGCCTCTTGAACTATCCAGCGTGGCAAGTAAGAGTGAATGGGGCTGTCGTGAACCCACTTGATGGAGAAGACTTCCACCAGATGCTTGTGCCGCTCCAGCCAGGTGAGTCGCACATCCAAGTGCGATTCCGGCGGACCTGGGATCGCTGGGCTGGAGGAATAATTAGCCTGATAAGTTGCCTGGTTGCGTTTGGGGTGTTAAGGCGGCGGATGTCTAGTTAACCATAATCGCCTCTCCCCTTAGATTCTTTGTAAGTGTTGTATCCAAAGGGTTTAGGTTTCTTGCAGGTCTCTTGTAAGTCGTTTAGAATCAACATTTACGGGATGCTTCGTAAATGTTGCATCTAAAAGAGTTAGGGCCTGCCTTTTTTGCGATTTTATGGGTCGAGAGGGTGCCGGGAAATCTACAAAAAGAAAAAAGCGCCAGAGAGAGCTGCCGCAGTGGCAAATTTTCCTACAAGAGACAGTGTCTCAGTGTCGGCGCAGAGTCAAGTAGATTTTAGTGCTGGTACTAACTAGGCATTCGAATCGCGAATGCGCCTCTAAACACTAACGGCGGTCAACGGAGGGATGGCGAACATCCTGGCCCTGAACGATGTAAATGACGTCTTCGGCAATGTTGGTGGCATGATCGCCGATGCGCTCGAGATTTTTGGCGACGAGGATGAGTTCGAAGGCGGGATAGACGACGCTGGAATCACCCATCATGTAGGTGAGCAACTCACGGAAGATCTGGTCGCGGAAGTGATCGACCTGATCGTCAGTGGCGAGAACTTTTTGGGCAAGCTCGACGTCGCGGCGGACAACGGCGTTGAGGGCGTTGCGTACCATTTCTTCGGCGAGTTCGCTCATGCGGGGCAGATCGACGTAGGGCTTGACGCGAGGATGGCGAAGGATGCGTTTGGCGGATTGGGCGATGTTGACGGCCTGATCGCCGATACGCTCGAGATCGTTGTTGATGCGGGAAACGGCCAAGACAAAGCGAAGATCCACGGCCATTAACTGATGAAGAGCGAGAAGTTGGACGACGCGGTCGTCTATCTCAAGCTGGAGCTCGTTGATGGCGTCCTCTTCATCAAGAACGCGCTTGGCGAGTTGCTCATCGGCTTCGAGCACGGCGTGGACGGACTGGTGAACGGCGCGCTCGGCTAGACTGCCCATCCACAGGAGCCGTTCTTTCAATTCGTTCAGATCTTTTTCAAAGTGGCGTTCCATAAAATCTTTTCCCTCAGCTAGTCCAAACTGTGCAGCCATCGTTCAAACCTTTCGTGGTCACGGAGCATCAGCCGAAGCGGCCGGTAATGTAGGCCTCCGTACGTGGATCACTGGGAGTAGTGAAGAGATGGGGAGTGGGACTGAACTCAATGAGCTGGCCGTTGAGAAGAAATGCGGTGAAATCGCTAATGCGGGCGGCCTGCTGCATATTGTGGGTAACAGTGACGATTGTGCAGAGATCCTTGAGTTGGACGAGGAGCTCTTCGATTTTTGCGGTGCTAATTGGGTCAAGGGCGGAGCAAGGTTCGTCGAGGAGGAGAACCTCCGGTTCGACGGCGAGGGCGCGAGCGATACAAAGACGCTGCTGCTGGCCGCCGGAAAGTTCGTAGGCGGACTTGTGCAGGTGGTCTTTCACTTCGTCCCAGAGAGCACCGTGGCGAAGACTCTTCTCGACGGCTTCCGCAATCGGAGTCTTGGAACCATTGATGCGCAGACCGTAGGCCACGTTTTCAAAGATGGACTTAGGAAAAGGATTGGGACGCTGGAAGACCATGCCAACGCGACGACGAAGTAGAGTGACATCTTGGGCAAGAATGTTCTTGCCATCCAGGAGGATTTCACCTTCGAGACGAGCGTGGCGAACGGTTTCGTGCATGCGGTCGAGAGTCCGCAAAAGAGTGGACTTGCCGCAGCCAGATGGGCCGATCAAGGCGGTTACTTTGTTGGTCGCGATACCCAGACTGACGTCGAAGAGGGTTTGCTTGCTGCCGTACCAGAAATTGACCCTGGAAATGGTCATGCGCATGTCCGCAGGGGCCGCTGTTTCGCGGCTCGCGGCGGTCGTTCCCGGTGGAGTTATGTTTACGGACACTGCTTGCCTCACAGAAGCGTGCATGGATTAGGCCCTCGGAACCGCGATGCCTCGAGCCAAAATCGCCCGGGCAACAATATTAATAATCAGGATCAAGGCCAAAAGGACAAGACCCGCGGCCCAAGCCTGCCGATGCCAGTCGTCATAAGGCGACAAGGCATAGTGATATATCATAACCGGAAGCGAAGCCGTAGGCTGGCTAAAGCCATGGCTCCAAAACTCGTTTCCGAGGGCGGTGAAAAGGAGGGGTGCCGTTTCACCTGCGACACGGGCAAAAGCCAGGAGGATCGCGGTGAGAATGCCGCGATAGGCGGCGGGAACGATGACCGTGGCGATGGTTTTCCATTTGCTGGCGCCGAGAGCCATAGCGCCCTCGCGGAGGTTACGCGGAACGGCCAAGAGGAACTCCTCCGTGCTGCGTAAAGTGATGGGGATCATCATGATCCCGAGCGCTGCGCCGCCGGCCAAAGTGGAGAAATGGCCAAAGGGCTTGACGACGAGGCTGTAGGCAAAGATGCCGATGACGATGGAAGGGGCGCCATTGAGCAAATCCGCGGCGTAGCGCACGACAAACGCGACCTTGTGGCCACTGAATTCAGCGAGATAGATCGCACCAAGAAATCCAACAGGGACACCGAAAAGCGTAGCGAGCAGAAGAAGCTTGGCGCTGCCGACGATGGCATTGGCCATGCCGCCACCAGTTTCACCGGTGGGGGCGGGCAGCTTTGTGAAAAAATCCCAGTTTATGGAAGTGCCGCCGTGATAGACCAAATAGCCCAAAATGAGGAACAGAACAGAGACGGAGACGAGGGCGCAGCCCCCCGTCAAGGTGAGCATGAAATTGCTCAGATACTTGCGCCACCGCAGGCGAGCGTTCATGCGTTCCCCATTCCGCTGCCGCGTCGAGAGGTAACAACGATCAGGATGCGGGCCAAGCCGTTTAGCACAAAAGTGAGGAGAAAGAGGACCAGGCCCAATTCAATGAGGGACTGGAGATATAGATCGCCGGTGGCTTCCGTAAATTGTGCGGCGATTACGGAGGCGATCGAATTTCCCGGAGAGAAGAGAGAGGCGCTAATCGTCGGTGCGTTGCCGATAACCATGGTGACCGCCATGGTTTCGCCGAGCGCGCGAGCCAAAGCCAGGAAAATCGAGCCCATGATCCCGGTGCGGGCAAAGGGAACGACGACCTTCCAGGTGGATTCCCACCTCGTTGCGCCAAGCGCAAGGGCCGCTTCGCGCTGGTCGCGAGGCACGGAGAGAAGCACTTCGCGCGAGACGGAAATGATGTAAGGAATGACCATGATAGCCAGGACAGCGCCAGCCGTCAGAAATCCTATGCCGTAGGCCGGGCCCTGGAAAAGGGGAAGGAAGCCAAGAGAACTTTTGAGGGCCGGCTCAACCGAATCGCGCATAATGGGGACGACGATGAAAATGCCTAGAAGGCCATAAATGACGCTGGGAACGGCGGCAAGCAAGTCGATGAAGAACTCCAGCGTGTCGGAAATTCTAGCTGGCGCGAGTTCGGCAAGAAAAATGGAAGCTCCGATTCCCAAAGGCACGGCGATGAGGAGTGCAAGCGCAGAGGTGACCACTGTCCCGAAGATGAAAGGAAGTGCACCAAAATGATCGAAGACAGGATCCCAGACCTTGGTAATGAAGAAATCGAAGCCAAATTTGTGACGCGGAAGAACACAACTTATCCAGAGTTCATAGACCAAGAGTAGAGTCAGCAGAACAACCGAGGCGGCAAACACAAACGTAATGAGCCGGGCGATTTCATCCCCCTCACGGAGGCGGCTCAAAAAGGAGCGCGAGCCCTCGACGGGGCCCGCGCTCGGAACGGTTGTGCTTGCGGCTGACATTATTTGTGCAGACGGAGGCTACTGGACCTTGTTGAGGGCCTTCAGCTCCTCAGCGACGACTTGTTTTGGCAGTTTGGCATAGGCCAGAGCTTCCGTGTAATTCTGTCCGTCGCCCACCATCCACTTTACAAACGCTTTGATGGCGTCGCGTTTAGCAGCATCCGAGATTTTCGAAGGAACCAGCAGCCAAGTAAAGCTGGAGATCGGGTAGGCGGTCTTGCCCGGGGCGTTGGTGATGGAGACGCGGAAGTCCGCGGGCATATTCTTGGCTGCACCGGCAGCGGCGGCAGTAACGCTTTCCAGCGTTGCCTTCACGAAATCGCCGGCTTCGTTTTTCACGATTCCGTACGGCATTTTGGTCTGGATGGCATAAATCAGTTCCACGTAGCCAATCGAATTCGGAGTCTGCTTGACGAGGCCTGCGACGCCTGGATTGCCCTGGCCACCGAGGCCCACCGGCCAGTTGACGGAGGTTGAGGTTCCGACTTTGCTCTTCCACGCCGAGCTCACCTTGGAGAGATAGTCGGTCCAGATGTAAGTGGTGCCGCTGCCGTCAGAACGATGAACCACGATGATGTCGTTGCCGGGGAGGTTTACGCCGGAGTTGGGGCCGGCAATAGCGGGGTCATTCCATTTCGTGATGGTGCCGAGATAGATGCCTGCCAGAGCTTCCGGGGTGAATTTTAGTTCCTCGGTGACACCTGGGATATTGTAGGTGGGAACGACGCCGCCGAGAACCGTCGGAAAATGGAGAATGGGGAAGCCGTGCGTGTCCTGGTAAGCCTTTAATTGTTCTTCGGTCATAGGACCGTCGGAAGCACCAAAATCCACTGTGCCTTGTGTGATTTGCCTGATTCCACCGCCAGAGCCAATGGCCTGGTAGTTGATCTCAATATTGGAATGGAGCTTGTGGTACTCGTCGAACCACTTTGAATAAACGGGGGCAGGAAAGGTGGCACCAGCTCCAGTAATGGAAAGCGTTCCCTGCGCCCAGACCATTGCTGCCAGACCGAGGCTAGCCAGAAGAATACCAGCGATTCTTTTCATCCGTCATCTCCAAAGGAAAGATTTGTACTTGCCCGAGGTGCTAGAGTGTCGTTCTCTCGTGTTACGGGATTGTTACAATCTATTCAGAGTTTGTTGAATCCTTAGTAAGTTGTGTATTTTCCTCAAGATACGCCGGGCAATTTTGCAATGTTTCGGGAAACGCGGCTGAACGCAGGGTAGAGGGGGAAAGGGCAGCCCAGTGAAGGGCTGCCCTTTGTCCTATTCCGAAGAGAACGAAGCGCTACAATTCCCGGTTTAGGGGATGTAGTAGCGGAAAGAGGTGAGGAGCATGTTGTCGACGGCTTTGCCATTGACGCCGGGCGCCGTTGGAGTGTTGTTGTTGCCGGACCAGGTGTTTTTAACCAAGTAGGAGTATTGCAGACCCCAACGAATGCCACCCTTCGAGCCTTTGTAGAGTTGATGCCAAAAGCCAACGGTGCCTTCCTGGATGTTGCGGAGGTCGCCGGTGCAGGTACCGTTGGATGCAGGACTGTTGGTCGCACCGGGCACGCCCTCGGAGTTCCCGCACCCAGAGTTGTTAAAGAGCGGCGAACCATAACCTACCGGGACATTGGCAAGGGTGGTTATGTTCGTATAGCCGTAAGCGGTGCGATAGGCATACTCCACGCCGTAGTTGAAGTAGACGTCGAGTTTCGGGCTGGGGTGGAGTTCGAGAGTGCCGAGGGCAGAACCGCCCTTGATGGGCGCCAATGTGCCGTC
>Ga0335083_10000453_pt1 | contig 63339 bp, 63 predicted proteins | sample Lox_Sample_42_FD_206716 | JGI IMG/M metagenome (GOLD analysis project Ga0335083, IMG submission 206716) | Soil microbial communities from Loxahatchee National Wildlife Refuge, Florida, United States - Lox_Sample_4.2 | ecosystem: Environmental > Terrestrial > Soil > Wetlands | place: USA...
CGTGCTCATCGACACTGCCGGCCGCCTGCAGAACCGCGCCGAGCTGATGGGGGAACTGGAAAAAATCGTGCGTGTCATCCGCAAGGTCGAGCCGGCCGCGCCGCATGCGGTCCTTTTGGTGCTCGACGCCACCGTCGGGCAGAACGCCCTCAATCAGGTCGATATCTTCGGCAAGACGGCAGGAGTGACCGGCCTGGTGATGACCAAGCTCGACGGCAGTGCCCGCGGCGGCATCCTGGTGGCGGTTGCCGCGCGCTTCGGCCTGCCGGTGCACTTCATCGGTGTCGGCGAGGGCGTCGAGGATCTGGCGCCGTTCACTGCGCGCGATTTCGCCCGCGCCGTGGTTGGACTCGAAAACTGACGAATACAAACAGTGCTCATGGCCGAACCCGTAAAGAAGCAACTCGACCCCATTCTCAAGCTGGTGCTCGACATCGGGCCGCTCGTCCTGTTCTTCGCCGCCAACGCGCGCTTCGGCATTTTTGTGGCGACGGCGGCCTTCATGGTCGCGGTGCTGGCCGCGCTCGCCGTCTCCTTCGCGCTGACCCGCCACCTCGCCGTGATGCCGCTGGTCACCGCAGTGATCGTGCTCATCTTCGGCGGGCTGACGCTCATCCTGCACAACGATCTGTTCATCAAGCTCAAGCCGACCATCATCTATGTCTTATTCGGCGGCACGCTGCTTGTCGGGCTTCTGCTCGGCAAGCCGTTCCTGTCGATTTTGTTCGATCAGATGTTCCACCTGACCGACGAGGGCTGGCGCAAACTCACCTGGCGGTGGGTGTGGTTTTTCTTCGCGCTGGCCGTGCTCAACGAGATCGTGTGGCGCAATTTCTCGACCGACGTCTGGGTCGACTTCAAGGTCTTCGGCGTGATGCCGCTGACCTTCCTGTTCGGCGCGCTGCAATACCCGCTGATCGTGAAATATCATCCGGACGCGCAGAAGAACTAGCGCGCCACTGCCTTGGCGATTTCCGGCTCTAGTTGCTTTGCGAGGCTGTCGGCAGTGACCGGCCCGACCAGCTTGTAGGCGATTTTGCCGTCGCGGCCGACGAGGAAGGTCTCCGGCACGCCGTAGACGCCCCAATCGATCGCGGTGCGGCCGTTTACATCGGCGCCGGCGGCGACGAAAGGATTGCCGTAGCGGTTGAGGAAACGCCGCGCGTTGTCGGCGGCGTCCTTGTAGTTGATGCCGACGAGTTGGATGCGTTTGTCCTTCGATAATTGATCGAGAAACGGCACTTCGTCGGCGCAGGGCACGCACCAGGAAGCCCACACATTGACCAACGTGACCGCGCCTTGAAATTTGGCGTTGCTCAAGCCCGGCACCGGCTTGCCGTCGCGGCTGAGGCCTTCGATTGGCGGCAGGTCGGTCGGCGGCACCGGATGGCCGATCAATGCCGAAGGAATGCGCGAAGGATCGCCGGCGCCGAGGCGCAACAGAAAGAGCGCTGCCAGCGCCAAGAAAAGCGCCAGCGGCAGCAGCACCAAGAGATTGCGTCGCTTGCCCGGTGCGTTGTCTGGCGCCATGCTCATGGCTTCTCCTGCGCCGAGCGACGGCTGACGCCGCGCTCTTCGAGGTCGGCGAGATTGCGCTGCTGCGCCGCATAGTCGAGCGTCACCCAGGCGGCGAGCGCAGCGACGACGAACGCGGTGAGCGTGTAGGCGGCAACGATAAAGTCCGCATGCGGGCCGAGATTCATGATGTCGCCTCAGCCAGCGTTTGCGCCTGCATCAGCCGCATCGCGCGCACCCGGCGCCGCAGAATCTCATTGCGCATCGCAGCGAGATACAGCGTGATGAACAGCAGCGTGAATGCGATCGTCATGACGATCAACGGCGCCAGGATCGACGGGTCGATGGTCGAACCGGCGACACGGAAGATCGACTCGCCTTGGTGCAATGTGTTCCACCAGTCGACGGAAAATTTGATGATCGGCAGGTTGACGGCGCCGACCAGTGCCAGAATGGCGGCGGCACGGGCGCCGCGTCCAGGTTCCTCGGCTGTCCAGTAGAGCGCGAGCACGCCGAAATAGAGGAGCAGCAATACGAGCTCCGAGGTGAGCCGCGCATCCCAAACCCAATAGGTGCCCCAGGTCGGGCGGCCCCAGAGCGACCCGGTGACGAGGCAGACGAAAGTGAAAGCGGCCCCAATCGGCGCCGCAGCCTTGCCTGCCACGTCCGCGAGCGGATGCCGCCACACCAGGGTGCCGAGCGCTGCGACGCACATCAGCCCCCAGCCCGCCATGCCGAGCCAGGCCGCCGGCACGTGCAGATACATGATCTTCACCGTGGCGCCCTGCTGATAATCGTCGGGGGCGTTCAGCGCGCGGTAGAGGCCGACGGCAAAGAAGATCACGGTGCCGGCGATCAGCCACGGCAGCACACGATTGACCAGCGCGAGGAACTTGGTCGGTTTGGCGAGATCGATTACCGGCATCTTCATTCCAGTCCGTGTCGCAGCGCGGCGGCGGCAGCGACTGGGCCCAATACCACCGCGGCTAAAGATAATGCACAAAGGATGGTGAAAGGTGGGCCGAATGCTGCCCCCTCGACGATTGCCGCGTTGGAAGCGGAAACGCCAAAAATCAGCACCGGCACCGTCAGCGGTAAGATGAGCACCGCCAGCAGCAGCCCGCCGCGGCGCAGTGCCACCGACAGCGCCGCCCCGATCAGGCCGAGGAAGGTGAGGGCCGGCGTGCCGGCAAGCAGGGTCAGCGCTACCGCGCCCATGGCGCGCATTTCAATGTTAAGGAGCAGACCAAGCAGCGGGGCGATGATCACCAGCGGTAGGCAGGTGGTGAGCCAGTGTGCGACGGCCTTGGCTGCCACCGTCAACTCGAGCGGCACCGTGCCGGTCATCAAGAGATCGAGCGAGCCGTCTTCGTAGTCGCTGGCGAACAGCCGGTCGAGCGCGAGCAGGCTTGCGAGCAGCGCGCCGAGCCAGAGAATGGCCGGGCCGATGCGCGCCAGGAGCTTGAGGTCGGGGCCGATGGCGAACGGCATCATGACGACGAGGACGAGAAAGAACAGCGCGCCCATCAGCGCACCGCCGCCGACGCGCACGGCAATGCGCATGTCGCGCAACATCAACGCGACGATCGCGCTCATGGCGGCCCCAGCTTGAGTTCGCGCGCGCGTTCAAGACCGATCGGCCCGTGCGCGGCGGCGACGATCAGCCCGCCGCCGGCAAGATGCGCGCGCATCAATTCGGCAAGGCGACTCTGCGCGGCGGCATCGAGTGCAGAGGTGGGCTCGTCCAAGAGCCACAGTGGCCGCGCCACCGCGAACAGACGTGCAATCGACAACCGCCGCCGTTGCCCGGCCGAGAGATAGGCCGCCGGCAAGCCCGCGAGCGGCGCCAGGCCCACGGCATCGAGCGAGGCCGAAGCCGCCTTGCCGCCGCCGAGAAAGTCGATCCAGAAGCGCAAATTTTCGGCAGCCGACAGCGAAGGCTTCAGCGCATCCTGATGGCCAAGATAGTGGGCCTGCTCGCCGATCGGCGCGTCGGCGGCGCCTCCTGAAAACGTGAGTTTCCCGGCGGAGACGCGCACCAATCCGGCGATCAGGCGCAACAGCGAAGACTTGCCGGCGCCGTTACGCCCGGTGACCAGAAGGGCTTCGCCGGCCTCTATCGCGAAATTTAGCCCCGCGAAAACGTCGCGGCCGCCGCGGTTACAGGCCAAATTCTCTGCCTGAAGCCGCATCAGGTGGGCCTGATTGCGGCGGCGGGCCCGGCTTTACCGGCGGCGAAGTCTGAAATCCCGTGCATGTTTGCCGACAATGCCCTTAATATGGCTTCCGCCGCAAAAAGACCGTATAAGCCCGCTCGCGCCCACGAACCGAACGGCCGGAAAAACGTCATCCTATTAAAAGCTTAGCGTTCGCAACGCCAGTATCCCGCTCGGGAATGGAACAGTAGCCATGGTTTCCCTCGATAGTTTTCGCTGCTGCAGGACCCTCCAGGCCGGCGGCAAGACCTACGCCTATTTCAGCTTGCCGGCCGCCGAGAAGAGCGGCCTCAAAGGCATCTCCCGGCTGCCGTTCTCAATGAAGGTGCTGTTGGAAAATCTGCTGCGCAATGAAGATGGGCGCACGGTCACCAAAGACGACATCAAGGCGGTCGCCGACTGGTTGAAGGCGAAGACCTCCGACCGCGAGATCGCGTTCCGTCCGGCGCGGGTGCTGATGCAGGATTTCACCGGCGTGCCGGCGGTTGTCGACCTTGCCGCCATGCGCGACGCCATGCAGCACCTCGGTGGCGATCCGAAAAAGATCAATCCGCAGGTTCCGGTGGATCTGGTCATCGATCATTCGGTTGCGGTCACTTTCTTCGGCAACAACCAGGCGTTCAAAAAGAATGTCGAGGAGGAATACCGGCAGAACCAGGAACGCTACAAGTTCCTCAAATGGGCGCAGCGCTCGTTCGACAATTTCAGCGTGGTGCCGCCCGGCACCGGCATCTGTCATCAGGTCAATCTCGAATATCTCTCGCGTGTCATCTGGTCGAAAAAGGACAAGGCCAAGGTCGACGGCAAGGAAGCGACCTTCGACGTCGCCTATCCCGATACCGTCGTGGGAACCGACTCCCACACCACGATGGTGAACGGCCTCTCGGTGCTCGGCTGGGGGGTCGGCGGCATCGAAGCGGAAGCCGCGATGCTGGGTCAGCCGCTGTCGATGGTGCTGCCTGAGGTGATCGGCTTCAAGCTCACCGGGCGCATGAAGGAGGGCGTCACCGCAACCGACCTCGTGCTCACGGTCACCGAGATGCTGCGCAAGCTCGGCGTCGTCGGCAAGTTCGTCGAGTTCTTCGGCCCCGGCCTCACGCATCTGACCATCGCCGACCGCGCCACGCTCGGCAACATGGCGCCGGAATACGGCGCCACCTGCGGCTTCTCGCCGATCGACGACGACACCATGCGCTACCTGAAGGACACCAACCGTCCGCCGGAGGTCGTCGCGCTGGTGGCGGCCTACGCCAAGGCGCAGGGCATGTACCGGGTCAAGACCACGCCCGATCCGATGTTCACCGACGTGCTCAAGCTCGACCTCGCAACCGTCGAGCCCTCGCTCGCCGGGCCCAAGCGCCCGCAGGATCGCGTCGCGCTCAAGGACGTCAAGGCAGGCTTTGCCGGCTCGATGGAAAAGGAATTCAACAAAGCGTCGGAAATGAAGAAGCGCGTCAAGGTCGAGGGCAAGAACTTCGATCTCGGGCATGGCGACGTGGTCATCGCCGCAATCACCTCCTGCACCAACACCTCCAATCCCAACGTGATGGTCGGCGCCGGCCTCTTGGCGCGCAATGCGGCGGCCAAGGGGCTTGCGGCCAAGCCGTGGGTGAAGACCTCGCTCGCCCCCGGCTCGCAGGTGGTCGGCGAATATCTCGAACAGTCCGGCCTGCAAAAGGATCTCGACAAGCTCGGCTTCAATCTCGTCGGCTTCGGCTGCACCACCTGCATCGGCAATTCCGGGCCGCTGCCGGAGGAAATCTCCGAGGCGGTCAACAAGAACGACCTGGTGGCCGCGGCTGTCTTGTCCGGCAACCGCAATTTCGAAGGCCGCGTCAACGCCGACGTGCGCGCCAATTATCTCGCCTCGCCGCCGCTGGTCGTCGCCTACGCGATCGCCGGCTCGATGCAGGTCGACGTCGCCAAGGAGCCGCTCGGCGCCGACGCCAAGGGTAAGAAGGTCTTCTTGAAAGACATCTGGCCGACCAACAAGGAGATCGGCAGCTTCGTCTCCAAGAATGTGACCAAGAAGGTCTTCGCCAAGAGGTATGCCGACGTGTTCAAGGGCGACGCCAACTGGCGCAAGATAGCCGTGAAGGGCGGGCTGACCTACGAATGGGACGACCGTTCGACTTACGTGCAGAATCCGCCCTACTTCGAGGGCATGGAGAAGCGGCAGCGCCCCCTCGAGGACATCGTCGACGCGCGCGTGCTGGCGCTGCTGCTCGACTCGATCACAACCGACCACATTTCGCCCGCCGGCTCGATCAAGCAGGACAGCCCGGCCGGCGAATATTTGCGCGACCACCAGGTGCGGCCGAAGGACTTCAACCAGTACGGCACGCGCCGCGGCAATCACCAAGTGATGATGCGCGGCACCTTCGCCAACATCCGGCTGAAGAACCAGATGGTGCCGGGCGTCGAGGGCGGTTTCACCGTGCACTATCCGTCCAAGAAGCGCATGACGATGTACGACGCCGCGATGAAGTACAAAGCGGAAAACGTGCCGCTCGTCATTTTCGCCGGCAAGGAATACGGCACCGGCTCCTCGCGCGACTGGGCGGCCAAGGGCACGGTGCTGCTCGGCGTGCGCGCGGTCGTCGCGCAATCCTTCGAGCGCATCCATCGCAGCAATCTGATCGGCATGGGCGTGCTGCCGCTGGTGTTCGAGGAAGGCACCTCCTGGCAGTCGCTCGGGATGAAGGGCGACGAGCAGGTCACCATTCGGGGCTTGCACGGCGAGCTCAAGCCGCACCAGCGGCTGATGGCCGAAATCGTGTCCGGCAACGGCACGCTCAAGCGGGTGCCGTTGATCTGCCGCATCGATACGCTCGACGAGCTCGATTACTTCAAAAATGGCGGGATTTTGCAGTACGTGCTGCGCCATCTGGCGGCATGAGCAAAACGCGGCCGGCCCTCACCTCGAAGTGAGTGGCGGGTGAACGGCTCCCCGTTTAACAGTCCAGGCTACGGACCGGGGGAACGCAGGTTTGGGATGAGCTGTCGCGCTCTCGCTTTATCGGTGCTTTTCTGCGGCGCCTCGCTGACGCCGGCGCTCGCCGGGCCGCGCGCGGTCATCGAACTGTTCACCAGCCAAGGCTGCTCATCCTGTCCGCCTGCCGACAAGCTCATCGGCGAGCTGTCGCGCGATCCCTCGCTTATCGTCATGAGCCTGCCGGTCGACTATTGGGATTATCTCGGCTGGAAGGACACCCTGGCATTGCACGGCCACAGCAACCGCGAGCGCGCCTACGCCGAGGCGCGTGGCGACCGCGACGTGTTCACGCCGCAGGCGGTGATCGACGGCGTCGTCGACGTCGTCGGCAGCGACGAGGCCGCCATCGACGGGGCCATCGCCAAAAGCAAGCGCACGGCCGCTCCGCTCGAGTTGCCGGTAACGATGACGGTCGCCGACGGCAAGGTAACGGTAAATGTGCCGGACGCCAAAGACGAGCACCGCAGCGCCGAGGTCTGGCTATGCCCGATCAGCCACAAGGTTACCGTCGCCATCAAGCGCGGCGAGAACACCGGCCGCACGATCACCTACACCAACGTGGTGCGGCGCTGGGTCAGACTCGGTGACTGGAGCGGCAAGGCGCAAAGCTTCAGCTTCCCGGTGGCCGAGCTGCCGGACGGCGCCACCACGCTCAAGGATATCGATCGCGTCTCCGTGCTGGTGCAAAGTGGCATGGCGGCCAAGCCCGGCGTCATCCTCGGCGCGGCGACCGCCGAGCTGCACTGAACCGCATTCACTCCCGCGCCGACAAAAAATCGGGCCGGCAAGCCGGCCCGAAGTCTAGGGGATTGAATCGTACGCGGAACTCATTGAACGTTACGCGGAACACACTGAACGTTACGCGGAACTTGGCCCGGTCGGCCGAACCCCGGGGGGCTGGGGGGCTGAGGAATCCGGTGCTCGTACCGGACCGGGCCTTTGAGGCAACGGTACGCTTATCGTCGCCCAGCGTGACGGGCGCTTGACCGAAATTGGGCGTTATTATGGTTCGATTGACGATCTCGTGATCGAGCGGGCGTCATTTCGCGGCATTTTTGTTCGGCTTCGTGCGGCGCGGCCCCTCTTGCAGCGGCACCTTCCCGGCGCGATCATTGTCTGCCAGCAAAGGAGGCGCCGCATGTTCGGCGAAGTCGATCCAAGCCAGTCCTTCGGGGGCGGCTCCCCGGCGCGCACCGCCGCCGCTCCCGCAAACCAGGTGACCTTCAGCCGCCGCGAACTCAAACGCATCCTCGATCTCTACGGCCGTAAAGTGGCCGCCGGCGAATGGCGCGATTACGCCATCGATTTTCTCATCGACCGCGCCGTGTTTTCGGTGTTCCGCCGCGCCAGCGAAGTACCCCTCTACCGCATCGAAAAAAATCCGAAGCTCGGCCGCCGCCAGGGCGCCTACAGCGTCATCTCGGCGACCGGCCTCATCGTGCGCCGCGACCACGAGCTCGACCGCGTGCTGCGCGCCATCGAGCCGTTGTCGCTGGTGGCGAGCTAGCGCCTCAGTGCAGTTTATCGCGCGCGCTGCCGCGCGATGAAGCGACGCGATCGGGCGGCGCCGTCATCGCCCCGTCGCCAAGTGCGAGCTGCATCAGCGGTGTGTCGAGCCAGCGTCCGAACTTCCAGCCGATGTTCCTCAGGTTGCCGGCCGCCTCGAAGCCGCAGGCCTTGTGCAGGCCGATCGAGGCAGCCTGGTCGGAATCGCCGATCACCGCGATCATCTGCCGGTAGCCAAGCGCGGTCGACGCCTCGATCAGCTTCAGGAGCAACGCCTTGCCGATGCCGCGGCGCTGCATCGCCGGATCGATATAGACGGAATCCTCGAGGGTGAAGCGGTAGGCGGGCCGCGTGCGATAGAATGAGGCGTAAGCGTAGCCGGCGATCTTGCCATCCGCTTCGGCGACGAAATAGGGAAACTTGCCATCGAGGAGCGCCTGCATGCGCCGCGTCATTTCCGCTTCGCCAGGCGGCTCGAGCTCAAAGGACGCCGTCCCGGTCTGCACCGCGTGCGCGTAGATGCGGGTGATAGTGGGAATGTCGGCGACGGTGGCCGGGCGGATGTTGATGGTCACGGTAATCGGTCGTCGTCATGCCCGGCCTTGCGCCGGGCATCCACGCCTTTCTGGTGCCGATTCATAAAGGCGTGGATGGCCGGGACAAGCCCGGCGATGACAAAATAAAGGCGCCCCGGCTTTTGGCCGGGGCGCTTTGTCTCGTTCTATCTGCCCGCGCTTAGCGGCGATCGCCCATGAAGCGCAGCAGGAACAGGAACAGGTTGATGAAGTCGAGGTAGAGCGCGAGCGCCCCCATCACCGCCTTGCGGCCGGCCACTGTGCCGTCATCATTGGCGCTGTACATTTCCTTGATGCGCTGGGTGTCCCACGCGGTGAGCCCGGCGAAGATCAATACGCCGATCGCCGAGATGGCGAAGTCGAGCCCGGTGCTCTTGAGGAAGATGTTGACCACCATCGCCAGGATCAGCCCGAACAAGCCCATCACGAGGAATGAGCCGACCGGCGAAAGGTCGCGTTGCGTGGTGTAGCCGTAGAGACTGAGCGCTCCGAAGGAGGCGGCGGAGATGAAGAACGTCCGCGTGATCGAGGCGCCGGTATAGGCGAGAAATACCGAGGACAGCATCAGCCCGAGCAGTCCGGCGTAAAGCAGGAACAGGCCGAGCGCGGTCGCAGGCTGCAGGCTGGAAATGCGGAAGCTCATGAAGAACACGATGCCGAGCGTGCCGAGAAACAGCACGATGGTCAGGGGCCCGCCGAAGATAGCCTGCCCGAAAGCGGTCAGCCCGGTGATGTGGCCGGTTGCATCGGTCACCACGGCGGCGCTGTAGGTGAGCCAGGCGACGACGCCGGTGAGTGCGACGCCGGCGGCCATGTAGTTGTAGACGCGAAGCATGTAGGCGCGCAGGCCTGCATCGATCGCGGCAGCGCGCGTGGCGCCAAAGCCACGGGCCGCTACGTTACGGTCGAAATCCGACATCGAATGATCCCTCTCTTTGGTCCGGCAGCTTGCCGGTTCGCCGGTGAATCTAGTGTGCCTTAGGCTTGGACGCCAGTATGGCGCAATCGTGGTGGGCCAAAATTGCCAATTCTTAATGCTGGAATGACGGCGGACACCGGGTGGCGGGCTAAAATTCATAGATTCCGCAGCACCGGGGCCGGTTTTTGCCCCAGCGCGGCAAAGGTGCCGGCAAGGCCGAGGGCAAGCGTCACCAGGACGGCGGCGATGGCGGCGACAAGCGCCGGCGCGGGCAGCAAGACGAAGCGCAGGTGCATGAGTTCGATGACGATGAGCCAGGCGGCAAGCGTGCCGGCGAGCACGCCGAAGACGGCGGTGGCGCCGCCGAGCAGGGCATATTCGAGGGCATAGGCGCCGATCAGGCGGGCGCGCGTGGCGCCGAGCGTCTTCAGGATCACGGCGTCGTAGACGCGGGCACGATGCCCGGCGGCGAGCGCGCCGCCGAGAACCAGTGCTGCGGCGACGAGCGTGACACCGCTCGCCACGCGGATCGCCAGCACCAGGTTCTCGACGATCGCGCCCACTGCCTGCAGCGCTTCCTTTACCCGCACCGCGGTGATCATGGGGAAATTGTCGGCGACGGCGCGCAGGATCCGGCCTTCCTCCGCCGGTGTGCCGCCGTCCGGATAAGTCAGGGTGGCAAGGTGCGTCGCCGGCGCGCCGTCGAAGGCGTGCGGCGAATAGACCAGCACGAAATTGATCGCCAAGCTCTCCCAGTCGACGATGCGCATGTTGGCGATGCGCGCGGTGATGTCGCGGCCGAGCACGTTGACGGTGACCGGATCGCCGAGCTTTAGGCCGAGGCCGTCAGCGATGCGCTTCTCGAAGGAGATAAGCGGCGGCCCGTCATAATCGGACCCCCACCACTTGCCCTCGACCAGCCGCGAACCCTTCGGCAGCACCGCGCTATAGGTGATGCCGCGGTCGCTCTGCAGCACCCAGGCGGCGCCCTCGCTCGGCTTGAGCTTGTCCGCGGGAATGCCGTTGGCGGAGACAATGCGCCCGCGCAGCATCGGCACCTCCTCGAGAGCCGCCTGCGGCGCCTCTTTCTTGATGAAGGCGCCGAATATGCCGGCTTGATCGAAGGGAATGTCGAGGAAGTAGAACGACGGCGCCTTCTCCGGCAGCGCCGCGGTGAACTGGTGGCGCAGGTTGCCGTCGATTTCGATCACGGTGACCAGGAGGGTAACGCCGAGGCCGAGCGACAACACCACGCTCGGCGTCAGCGCGCCGGGCCGATGGATGTTGGCGAGTGCCATGCGCCAGGCGGTCGAGCGTGGGCGCGGCAAGCGCGCCGCGCTGAGCATCAAACCCGCGGCGACGAGCCGCAATACGACGAATACTGCCGCGGCGGTGCCGACGAAAATGACGGCGACACGGCGGTCGTAGGAGAGCAGCACGGCGAGCGCGGCAAGAGCGACAACTGAACCGGCGGTGAGCGCGATATAGGGTCTGCGCGGCCAGCGCGGCTGCGGCGCCACTTCGTCGCGAAACAGTTCGCCGACCGGCACGTCATGAGCGCGTCCGAGCGGCCACAGTGCGAAGGCGAAGGCCGTGAGCAACCCATAGAGCAGGGCCAGCGTCAATTCGCCAGGATGCAGCGCCGGCTGAAGCGGCAGCGGGATGATGGCGCGGAACGCCCAGGCGGTGACGAAAGGAAGCACGGCGCCGAGCGCAAGCCCGATGGCGCTGCCGATCGCCGCCACCAGCATCACCTGCGCGAGGTAAATGGCGAACACCCGCCGGCCGCCGGCGCCGAGCGCCTTCATCGTGGCAATCACCTCGCGGCGGCGGTCGAGATGGCTCTGCACGGCATTGCCGACACCGATGCCGCCGACCAGCAAGGCGGTCAGGCCGACAATGGTGAGGAACTGCGTGAACCGCTCGACGTCGCGTTCGAGATTGGGGGAGGCGTTGCTGCGGTTGCGAATCTCCCAGCCGGCCTGCGGAAACAGCTTTCGTGCTTGCGCCGTCACCGCCTTGGCCGCCTCGTCGCTCGCGTCGTTTGCCGGCAGGCGCAGCCGGTAGTGCCAGTGCACGAGACTGCCCGGCTGCAACAGGCCGGTCGCGCGCAGGGCGGCTTCGCTGATCATGAGGCGCGGGCCGAAGCCGATGCCGCCGGCGAGCTTGTCCGGCTCGCTCGTCAGCGCGGCTTTGATCGTGAATCTGGCATTGCCGACCTGGAGCCGCGCGCCGGGCTTGATGTTGAGCCGGATGAGCAGCGTCGGATCGGCGAGTGCGCCGAACACGCCGTCGTGCTCGGCGAGCGCGGTTTGCAGCGGAGCCGCGGGATCAAGCTGTGCCGTGCCGAACAGCGGGTAGGCGTCGTCGACCGCCTTCATTTCGACGAGCGTTGCCTGCCCGTTGTCGGCGCGCGCCATGGCGCGCAAGGTCGCCGCGCTCGATACCGTGCCGCGGCTTTGCAGGAAGGCGAGCTCATCCGGTTTTGCTTCGCGCTGGATCAGCGTGAATGCGAGATCGCCGCCAAGAATGACCCGTCCCTGTCGCGCCAGGCCGTTGGCGAGACTGGCGGCGAGCGAGCCGACACCGGCAATCGACATCACACCGAGCGCGATGCAGGCGATGAACACGTAGAAGCCGGAGAGGCCGCCGCGCAGTTCGCGCAGGGCAAAACGCAAGGCCAGCGCGGCGCCGCCGACGCGCGCGTTTGCGGTCACGACACTCACGGCGCACTCACGCCTTCGATGCGGCCCGACCTTAGCCGTACCACGCGCCCGCAGCGCGCCGCGAGCGCCGGATCGTGCGTGACCAGAACGAGCGTGGTGCCGCGCTTCGCGTGGCCGGCAAACAGCAGATCGATGATCTGCGAACCGGTGTCGTCGTCGAGATTGCCGGTCGGCTCGTCGGCAACGAGGATGACCGGGTTGGGCGCAAGCGCGCGGGCGACCGCGACGCGCTGCTGCTCGCCGCCGGAGAGCTCCGCCGGATAGTGACGCAGCCGTTCGGCGAGGCCGACCGCGGCAAGCTCGCTGCGCGCGCGTTCATCGGCGTCGGCGATGCCTGCAAGCTCGAGCGGCACCGCCACGTTTTCGAGCGCGGTCATGGTCGGGATGAGGTGGAAGGACTGAAAGACGATGCCGACATGGCGGCCGCGGAAGCGCGCCAGCGCGTCCTCGTCGAGCGCGCCCAGATCCTCGCCGGCGACCCGCACGGTGCCGGCATCGGTGCGTTCAAGGCCGGCCATAACCATCAACAAGGTCGATTTGCCGGAGCCGGACGGACCGGTGAGGCCAATCGCCTCGCCGGCGCCTATATTGAGGTCGATGTCCTTGAGGATATGGACCCGGGCGACGCCTTGCCCGAGCGACAGATTGACCCCGGCCAGCGCGATTGCCGGGGCCGCGTCCGATGGTGCTTTCATGCGGTTTTGCCGTTCACAACTCCGCTCATATGGGAAAACGCCGGGCCGGGTCCAGCGCCTGGCCACGGTGCTTGCGGTCGCCTTGCTATGCGCGGCCATGCCCGCCACGGCCGCCGAGCGCCCGATCCACATCGTCGCGCTCGGCGATTCGCTCACCGCCGGCCTCGGGCTGCCGGCGCAGGCCACCTTTCCGCAGCGGCTCGAGGCGGCGCTGCGGGCCAAGGGCGTTAATGTGCATGTCGCCAATGCCGGCGTTTCCGGCGACACCGCCTCCGCCGGTCTCGGCCGCATCGACTGGTCGGTGCCGCAAGGCACCGACGCGGTCATTCTCGAACTCGGCGCCAACGATGCCTTGCGCGGCATCGACCCGGCGGTGACCCGGGACGCGATCGATAAAATTTTGAGCAAACTCGACGGGCGTCACATTAGCGTCTTGCTCGCCGGGATGCGCGCCCCGCGCAACATGGGAGCCGACTACGACAAGGCCTTCGATGCCATCTATCCGGCGCTTGCCTCGACTCATCCGGTCGTCTTTTATCCGTTCTTCCTTGATGGGGTGGCGACCGACCCGAAGCTCAATCAAGCCGACAGCCTGCATCCCACCGCTGCTGGCGTCGATGTGATCGTGGCGCGGATCATGCCCCAGGTCGAAGCGCTGATTTCCCGCGTGCGCGCCGCGCGCGGCTCTTGATGTGGGAGTTATGCCGCGCCTCTTCACCGGTCTCGAAATTCCGCCTGATGTCGCCCAGGCGCTGTCCAGCCTGCGCGGCGGGTTGCCGGGCGCGCGCTGGATCGATCCGGAGAACTATCATTTGACATTGCGCTTCATCGGCGACGTCGACGACGCAATCGCGCAGGAGGTCGCCTTGATGCTCGGCCGCGTGCGCCGCGCGCCGTTCCAATTGCATTTCGAGGGTGTTATCTCGTTTGGTGGGCGCAAGCCGCGCGCGGTCGTCGCCGCGGTGACCCCGGTTCAGGCGCTGCTCGACGTTCAGGCCGAGCAGGAAAGGCTGATGCAGCGCATCGGTCTCGAGCCTGAGGGCCGCAAATTCATGCCGCATGTGACGTTGGCACGCTTGCGCGATTCCTCAAGCCATGCGGTCGCCGATTATCTGTCGGCGCGCGGCTATTTCCGCACCGCGCCGTTCCGCATCGCGCGCTTCGTGCTGTTTTCCTCGCGCAATTCGATCGGCGGCGGGCCTTATGTCGTTGAGGCGAGCTATCCGCTGGCGGCGTAATGATCGGCGTCAAGCCGGGCGCAGCAGACGCGAATGCTCGTCGAGAATGGCGTTGGCGAGATCGTGGCTGTCCGCCATCAGTTCACGGAACAGCGACAACGGCGTCGATCGCAGCGGATCGACTTCGCCGATCACGCTGCCGAAGTCGAAGGCAAGCTCGGCGTCGAACTTGCGCGCAAGCTGCTGCATGCGCTGGTTCTCGGCAAGGCAATGCATGTGCAGCGACTTGATGCCGCGATTGCGCGCCGATAATAGCGTACGCTGCAAGAGCACGGTACCGACGCCGTGGCTCTGCCACGGTTGCTCGACACTGAAGGCGGCCTCCGCCTCGCGGGTGAACGTGCCAAGCGGGCGCAATTCGCCGGCACCGCGCAGCACGCCGTCGAGGAAAAAGCCATGCACTACCGCGCTCGGCGCATTGGCGGTCGCAGCATGGTCGGCGATAAAATCGTCGGAAACCGTGCCGGAGAAACGCCGGTAACGGCTGTCGCGGTCGAGACGCAGCAGGTGGTCGCGGTAAGCTTCGGTCTCGTTGATCCACAACTTGCGGATCGCGCCGCCCTCGGGCAGGGGCTCGGGCAAATGCAGCATTGTCGTCTCCATTGTTATTATTCCGCCCTCGTCCCTGGAGTTCGTTTCCACCCGTGCGATCGTCCGATTCCCTTGGCCGACGAATCGGCGCTCCACTTATATGATGCAACGCAACCAAAAGAAGACCGCACAATGCCGCGAGTGGATAAAGCCAAGCAAAAAGTGCATGGCTAACAAGGAATTACCGCTTTTTTGCTGCAATGCTTGTTGCACAATATTGCAGCAAAAAGTTCGATGATCACCCCGGGCGCGCTGCAATTCCGTACTTTTGAGCGATTTACAAGCAATGGCGGAATCACCATAGGTCTCGCCCACGCCGGCGGCGCGCAACTCCCGGCCTAGTCCCCATGTCCGAGCTTTTCAGCACGCGCTACGCCGCGCTTGTGACCGCCGGCGAGATCGAAGCCGATCCTGGCCAGGAGCTTCTGGTGCGGCGGCTTGCCGCGCTTGAGCGCCGACTCGACCGACACCTGCTGGCGCAAAAATCGTCGTCGCTGGGGTGGCTGTTCGGGCAGCGGCACAACGCCGGCATGCCGATCAAGGGGCTCTACATCTACGGCGAGGTCGGCCGCGGCAAGACGATGCTGATGGACCTGTTCTTCGCGGCGAGCGCGGTCAGGCGCAAGCGGCGGGCGCATTTTCATGAATTCATGATCGACGTGCACGAGCGCGTCCACGCGCGCCGTCAGGAAATCAAGAACGGCAACGGCTCCGACCCGATCCAGCGCACCGCCGATGCCATCGCCGAGGAGGCCCGGCTGCTGTGCTTCGACGAGTTCCACATCACCGACATTGCCGACGCCATGATCCTCGGCCGGCTGTTCACCCGCCTGTTCGAGCTTGGCGTCGTCATGGTCGCGACCTCCAATCTGGCGCCGAGCGAGCTTTACAAGGACGGGCTCAATCGCGCGCTATTTCTGCCGTTCATTGCGCTGCTGCAGCAGCATTGCGAAGTCATGCGGCTCGAGGCCCGCGTCGATTTCCGCCTGGAAAAGCTGACCGGGCTGCCGACCTGGTACGTGCCGGATGACGAGAAGGCCGAGGCGGCGCTCGACGAAGCGTGGCGGCTGCTCGCCGGCGGCCATCCCGGCACCGCGCACAAACTCGTGGTCAAGGGTCACGCCGTGACGGTGCCGCAGGCGGCCATGGGGGTGGCGCGATTTTCGTTCGCTGACTTGTGCGGTCAGCCGTTGGGGGCTGGCGACCACCTCAAAATCGCCCACGAGTTCCACACCGTCATCCTCGACCATATTCCGGTGATGACCTACGAGCGACGCAACGAAGCCAAGCGTTTCATCATCCTGATCGACACGCTCTACGACCATGCGGTGAAGTTGATCGCCTCGGCGCAGACCGAGCCTGACGGCCTTTACCGCGCCGACCAGGGCTTCGAGGCGCAGGAATTCAAGCGCACCGCCTCGCGGCTGATTGAGATGCGCTCGCAAGCCTATCTCGGCCTGCCGCACGGGGCGCGACAGGGCGCGGGGGTCGATACCTCCGCCATCGTCGATACCTGACGGCGCGGCCTTCATGAACCGTGGCCGGCCGTGATCGATACGGATTTTTTAGTTGCGCCCGCTAACTTGGCGGCGCAGGAAAACCTGCGACAAGCGTCGGAAATGGGCCAAATGGCGGATCAGGATCCTACGGCGAATACTGCGCCAGCCGGCACGGCGGCTTCGGCGGCTGACATCGCCTCCGAGGCGTCGGCTGCCCGGCTGCGTAAATCGCGGCCGACGCGGTTTCGCTGCGAGATTTGCGGCAAGGAAAAACTGGCGCGCGACATCAACCGTCTCGACGTCGTGCGCCCGAGCCTGATGGATCAAATCAAGGTCGATTATCCCGATCTGCCTGCCGAAGGCTACATCTGCACCGAGGATCTCGATCACTATCGTTCGCGTTACGTCGCGGGATTGCTCGGGCAGGAGCGCGGCGAACTCACCAAGCTCGAGCAGGAGGTTGTGCAGAGTCTCGCCGATCACGAGACGCTCGCGGAAAATATCGAGGCCGAGTATTCAGGACACCGCACGCTCGGTGAGCGGCTTTCGGATCAGCTCGCGGCCTTCGGCGGCAGTTGGACCTTCATTCTCATCTTCTTCGCGGTCCTCGTTACATGGATGGCATTCAACGTCGTTGCGGTCGCCAAGGACATTTTCGATCCTTATCCATTCATCTTGCTCAATCTGGTCTTGTCATGCCTCGCCGCCATCCAGGCGCCGATCATCATGATGAGCCAGAACCGCCAGGAGGCGAAGGACCGGCTGCGGTCGGAGAACGATTATCGGGTCAACCTCAAAGCCGAACTGGAAATCCGCCATTTGCACGAAAAGGTGGATCATATCCTGACGCGCCAATGGGAGCGCCTGGCGGAAATCCAGCAAATTCAACTGGAGCTGATGCAAGATCCGAGCATCCGCAAACGCTGACGATCGCGTAAACGGACGCTGGACTCCCCTTTGACGCTCTGCTGGTGTTATGTAGGTGAGCGCGGGTGCGGCCGCGCGCCTACCTTGACGCTTGTCGCTTCCAGGCAAAGTCGCTAACCAATCCCGCCAAACCCAATTCCAGTCGAGAGTCTTCCCATCATGGCGCGTAACAAGATTGCATTGATCGGCGCCGGCCAGATCGGCGGCACGCTTGCTCACCTCATCGGATTGAAGCAGCTCGGCGACGTCGTGCTGTTCGACGTCATGGAAGGCGTGCCGCAAGGCAAGGCGCTCGACATCGCTCAGTCCTCGCCGATCAACCGCTTCGATGCAAACTTCACCGGCGCCAACAGCTATGAGGCGATTGAGGGCGCCGACGTCTGCATCGTCACCGCCGGCGTGCCGCGCAAGCCGGGCATGAGCCGCGACGACCTGCTCGGCATCAATCTCAAGGTCATGGAGCAGGTCGGCTCCGGCATCAAGAAATACGCGCCCAACGCCTTTGTCATCTGCATCACCAACCCGCTCGATGCCATGGTATGGGCGCTGCAGAAATATTGCGCATTGCCGCAGCAGAAAGTCGTCGGCATGGCCGGCGTGCTCGACTCGGCGCGCTTCCGCTACTTCCTCGCCGACGAGTTCAACGTCTCGATCGAGGACGTCACTGCCTTCGTGCTCGGCGGTCACGGCGACACCATGGTGCCGCTGACGCGCTATTCGACGGTCGCCGGCATCCCGGTGCCCGACCTCGTGAAGATGGGCTGGACGACGCAAGCGCGGGTCGACGAGATCGTCAAGCGCACCGCCAACGGCGGCGCCGAGATTGTCAACCTCTTGAAAACGGGATCCGCCTTCTACGCGCCGGCGGCGTCCGCGATTGCGATGGCGGAGAGCTACCTGCGCGACAAGAAGCGTGTGTTGCCGTGCGCCGCCTGGCTCAACGGCGAATATCGCGTCAAGGACCTTTATGTCGGCGTGCCTGTTGTCATCGGCGCCAAGGGCGTCGAGCGCATCGTCGAGATCGACCTCTCCGGCGCCGAGCGCGACGCCTTCGAGAAGTCGGCCTCCGCGGTGCAAGGGCTGGTCGAGGCCTGCAAGAAGATCGCGCCAAATTTGGCGTAATGCTCCGTCGTCATCGCCCGCGAAAGCGGGCGATCCAATAAACAATAAGCTTGAGGTCCGAGTGACAATTGCGAGATTCGTGATTACTGGATGCCCCGCTTTCGCGGGGCATGACAGTCAATAGGCGGGACGAGCGCATGAATATCCACGAATATCAGGCCAAGGCCGTCTTACGCGAATTCGGCGTGCCGGTGCCGCGCGGCGTGCCGGCGTTTTCAATCGATGAGGCGGTCAAGGGCGCCGAGGAACTCGGCGGTCCGGTCTGGGTGGTGAAGGCGCAGATTCACGCCGGCGGCCGCGGCAAGGCCGGCGGCGTCAAGGTGGTCAAATCGGTCGACGACGTGAAGAAAGAGGCCGCCCGCATCCTCGGCTCGACCCTGGTGACGCACCAGACCGGCCCCGGCGGCAAGAAGGTCAACCGCCTCTACATCGAGGACGGCTCGGCGATCGAGCGCGAATTCTATCTGTCGGCGCTGGTCGACCGCGAGACCTCGCGTGTTGCCTTCGTCGTTTCGACCGAAGGCGGCATGGACATCGAGGACGTGGCGCACAGGACGCCGGAGAAGATCCTCACCTTCTCCGTCGATCCGGCGACCGGCATCATGGCGCACCACGGCCGCCGCGTGGCGCAGGCGCTGAAGCTGACCGGCGATCTCGCCAAGCAGGCGGGCGAGCTGCTGCCCAAGCTCTACGCCGCCTTCCTTGCCAAGGACATGAGCCTCCTGGAGATCAATCCGCTGGTGGTCACCAAGGACGGCAAGCTCATCTGCCTCGACGCCAAGGTCGGCTTCGACGACAACGCACTCTATCGTCACGCCGACATCGTGGCGCTGCGCGACCTGACCGAGGAGGACGAAAAGGAAACCGAGGCGTCGAAATACGATCTCAACTACATCGCGCTCGACGGCTCGATCGGCTGCATGGTCAATGGCGCCGGGCTCGCCATGGCGACCATGGACATCATCAAGCTCTACGGCATGGCGCCGGCCAACTTCCTCGACGTCGGCGGCAGCGCCACGAAGGAAAAAGTGACGGCGGCGTTCAAGATCATCACCTCCGATCCGAGCGTGAAGGGCATTCTGGTCAACATCTTCGGCGGCATCATGAAGTGCGACGTCATTGCCGAAGGCGTGGTGGCGGCGGTGAAAGAGGTGGGGCTGAAGGTGCCGCTGGTCGTCCGCCTCGAAGGCACCAATGTCGAGCTTGGCAAGAAGATCATCAAGGAGTCCGGCCTCAACGTGACGTCCGGCGACGACCTCGACGACGCCGCGCAGAAGATCGTCGCCGCGGTGAAGAAGGCGGCGTGATGAGGTCGCCCGGTTCAGTGATCCCCACCCGACCGCCTACGGCGGTCGACATCCCCTTTCCAAGGGGAGGTGACTCGCGGACAGGTCACGCGCAATGACCACGCGATCAAATGAAGGTAGCGCCACAGGCTTACCTCCCCTTGAAAAGGGGAGGTCGGCTCGCAAAGCGAGCCGGGTGGGGATCAAGGGCTCGCGTTTCGATCTCACGCGGATGAAGACCGCACGCGCGCGGCAATTGCGGCGTGACTCAACCAATGTCGAGATGAAGCTGTGGCAACGGCTTCGTAACAGGCAACTCGGTGTCGATTTTCGTCGCCAGCACCCCGCCGGCAACTTCGTCCTCGATTTCTATGCGCCAACGCTGCGGCTCGTGGTCGAATTGGATGGCGGGCAGCACGCGGCACAGAACGCGCGCGATGAGGAACGTAGTCGTTGGCTCAGCGAGCGTGGTGCGACCGTGCTGCGCTTTTGGAATTCAGATGTCATTCAAAACATATCGGGCGTACTCGAAGTTATTGCGTTAAAAATCGCAGAACTACGAGCGTCCGGAATGATCCCCACCCGGCGCTGGCGCGCTGAGGCTTCCGATGATCCCCACCCGACGGCCTTCGGCCGTCGACCTCCCCTTTTCAAGGGGAGGTAAAGGAAGAGTCATGTCCATCCTCATCGACAGGAACACCAAGGTCATTTGCCAGGGCTTCACCGGCAAGAACGGCACCTTCCATTCGCAGGCGGCACTCGACTACGGCACCCGCATGGTCGGCGGCACTTCGCCCGGCAAAGGCGGCTCGAGCCACCTCAATCTGCCGGTGTTCGATACCGTCGCCGAAGCCAAGGACAAGACCGGCTGCGACGCGTCGGTCATCTATGTGCCGCCGGCGGGCGCCGCCGACGCGATCTGCGAAGCGATCCAGGCCGAAATCCCGCTCATCGTCTGTATCACCGAGGGCATCCCGGTGATGGACATGGTCAAGGTCAAGCGCGCGCTGTCCGGCTCGAAGTCGCGGCTCATCGGCCCCAACTGCCCCGGCGTGATGACAGCCGGTGAGTGCAAGATCGGCATTATGCCGGGCAACATCTTCAAGCCCGGCAAGGTCGGCATCGTTTCGCGCTCGGGCACGCTCACCTATGAAGCGGTATTCCAGACGAGTCGCGAAGGCTTGGGGCAGACCACCGCCGTCGGCATCGGCGGCGACCCGGTCAAGGGCACCGAGTTCATCGCCGTGCTGGAGATGTTCCTCGCTGATAAGAAAACCGAATCGATTGTCATGATCGGCGAGATCGGCGGCTCGGCTGAAGAGGATGCGGCGCAGTTCCTCATCGACGAGGCAAAACGCGGCCGCAAGAAGCCGATGGTCGGTTTCATCGCCGGGCGCACCGCGCCGCCGGGCCGCCGCATGGGCCATGCCGGCGCCATCATCTCTGGCGGCAAGGGCGACGCGGAGTCGAAGATCGCGGCGATGGAGCGCGCCGGCATCAAGGTGTCGCCGTCGCCGGCCCGTATCGGCAAGACGCTGGTGGAAATTCTCAAGCGCTGAGCCTTGCGCCCAGTCATTGCGAAAAAAAGTACGAAGCGAGCGCGCCCAGGCTGATGCACGCCCCGATCGCGATGCGCAGCGGCTGGTGCCAGTTCGGCCGCGCGGCGGAAGCGACCGATATGGCGAGAAACGGCAGGAAGACGAAAACGTAGCGCGAGCTGAACTGGTGCGGAATCTTTGCGTTGGCGAGGATGCCGACCAGCGCCGTGCTGCCGCACAGCCGCGTCAGCCAATCCATGCGTTGCTGCCAGAGAAAATAGGCAAAGCAAACGACGAAGGCCAGCGCGGCCAGCGTCAGAATGTAATTGGCGATGGGTCCGACAAAGGCGGCCAACCGGCTGCCGACAATCAGCGCTGAAACGGAGGCGAGAGGCAGCGACTGCTGGCCCTGCAGCAGCGATGCCGGAATGCAAGCCGCCGCGATTGCGACAAGGATAAGCTTGCGCTCGGCAAGAACGCGATAAACCTGTGGCGCGAGGAGCACGACGATGATGCCCGCATAGCCGGCGCTGCGCACCCCGTTGGCAAACGAAATTCCGGCTTCGACACGCGCCGTTTGCGGCGGCACCAGGCCGCCCCACAGCCAGAAAACCGGACCGGCAAGAAGCGCGACGCCGGCGAAGACGATTGAGAGCCGCAACGCGTCACGACCGGCGGAGGCTTCAGAGGCGGGACGAAGCGCCAGCAGTAAACACGGCAACATCACCAGATAATTTTGCCGGCCAAAAACCGCCGCAGCGATGCACAGCGCGCAGGCAACCGCAAGTGCCGCGGACCATGGCCGCCAGGGTATCTGCATCAGGAGGGTCAGCAACAGAAGTCCGGCGGCGATGAAAAAGAAGGCGGGCGTCTCGGTGATCGCGAGTCCTGCGGAGACGCCGACCGTGGGGAGCGTGCTGATGCTGGCGGCAAACAACGGCAAATCCGCCCGCCGCGCGTCGGTTTTGCCGCGGCGTTCGCCGGCCAATGCGAGCACCCCCCAGATCAGGCCGACGGATGCCGTCAACAGCACGACATTGACGAAGCGCAACCAGGGAAACTGAAGCCCGACCAGCCTGTCGACAGCGGCAAAGACCAGGGTGAAGGTCGGCCCGGCGGCCCCGGGAAGCTCGCGCAGAAACTCGAGCGAGAGGCCGTCGCGGCGAAGGAGGGCAAGCGTGTCGAGCCACCAGCCTTCGTCATAGACCGGATGTTTCGGAGACAGGATGACAAGCGCGCACAGCGCAAGATTTGCGGCAACGATGAGCAGCCAGCTCAAATAGCGTCCGCGTGATTCGGCCGGCGATGGAATCATCAATTCCGAATCATGCGTGGTGGCGGCTCAATTGGCGAGGCCCGCGCGTCGCCGTTGTGGGCGGCGCGGTGCAGTCGAAATTACCGCGAGGAATTCCCGGCAGAATCGTCTATGACGGCTTGCGCGCCCGCCGGAAGCGTTGACATCAAGATTCACTGCTTAGGTCTTTCGTAGACTTACAGGCGTCATATTTAGAGGTAAAAGCAAACCGCCGGGCGGCAGTTCGCTGCCGCAACCGCGGGGTTTTTCAAGGCCTCGCAAGGATTTAGCGCCACATGTCCCGCCAGGATGCCAACGCCGCCTTTGCCCGCACGTCCTTCCTCTACGGCGCCAACGCCGGATATATCGAAGACCTCTACGCCCGTTACGAAAAAGACCCCTCGGCCGTCGACGCCGAGTGGCGCGCCTTCTTCCAGAGCCTGAAGGACGACAAGGCGAGCGTCGCCAAAAGCGCGCAAGGCGCTTCCTGGACGCTGCCGAACTGGCCGCCGCGCGCCAACGGCGATCTGGTCGCCGCGCTCGACGGCAATTGGGCGGAGACCGAAAAAGCTCTCGGCGACAAGATCAAGGCGAAGGCGCAGGGCGCCGGCGTCGAAGTACCGACGTCCGGCGTGCAACAGGCGACGCGCGACTCGATTCACGCGCTGATGCTGATCCGCGCCTATCGCATCCGCGGCCACTTCCACGCCAAGCTCGATCCGCTCGGGCTGCAGGCGGAGCCGAGCGAGGAGGAGCTCGATCCGAAGTCCTACGGCTTCCAGGAAGCCGACATGGACCGCAAGGTCTTTCTCGACATGGTGCTCGGCCTCGAATTCGCGTCGATGCGCGAGATCGCCGCCATCCTGCGCCGCACCTATTGCCAAACGCTCGGCGTCGAGTTCATGCATATCTCCAACGCGGCGCAGAAGTCGTGGATCCAGGAACGCATCGAGGGCCGCGACAAGGAGATCAGCTTCACCCGCGAGGGCAAGCGCGCCATCTTGAACAAGCTGGTGGAGGCGGAAGGCTTCGAGAAATTCCTCGACGTCAAGTACACCGGCACCAAGCGCTTCGGTCTCGACGGCGGCGAATCGCTCATCCCGGCGCTCGAGCAGATCATCAAGCGCGGGGGCAATCTCGGCGTGCACGAGATCGTCATCGGCATGCCGCATCGCGGCCGCCTCAACGTGCTGACGCAGGTGATGGGCAAGCCGCACCGCGCGCTGTTTCACGAGTTCAAGGGCGGTTCGGTGCTGCCGGACGAAGTCGAAGGCTCCGGCGACGTGAAGTATCATCTGGGCGCTTCGTCGGACCGCGAGTTCGACAACAACAAGGTGCACCTGTCGCTCACCGCCAATCCGTCGCATCTGGAGATCGTCGATCCGGTGACGCTCGGCAAGGCGCGGGCCAAGCAGGATCAGCACCACGCCGCGCCCGACGACCGCACCATGGTGCTGCCGCTGCTGATGCACGGCGACGCCGCCTTCGCCGGGCAGGGGGTGGTGGCCGAGTGCTTCGGCCTTTCCGATCTCAAGGGCTACCGCACCGGCGGCTCGATCCATTTCATCGTCAACAACCAGATCGGCTTCACCACCTATCCGCGCTACTCGCGCTCCTCGCCGTATCCCTCCGACGTCGCCAAGATGATCGAGGCGCTGATTTTCCACGTCAACGGCGACGATCCGGAGGCGGTGGTCTACGCGGCGAAGGTGGCGACCGAGTACCGCATGAAATTCCAGCGGCCGGTGGTCATCGACATGTGGTGCTACCGGCGCTTCGGCCACAACGAGGGCGACGAGCCGGCCTTCACCCAGCCGCTGATGTACAAGAAGATCCGTTCGCATCCGACGACGGTGGAAGTCTACGGCCGGCGACTGGCGGCCGAGGGTGTCGTCACCGAGGACGAAATCGAAAGGATGAAGGCCGGCTGGCGCGCGCATCTCGAAGCGGAATTCGAGATCGCCGCGGGCTACAAGCCGAACAAGGCCGATTGGCTCGACGGCCGCTGGTCGGGGCTGAAATCGGCCGCCGAATTTGAGGACCCGCGCCGCGGCAATACCGGAGTGGCGATCGAGGAGCTGCGCGATATCGGCAAGAAGATCACGGCGGTCCCTCAAGGCTTCAAAGTGCATAGGACCATTCAGCGCTTCCTCGATCACCGTGCCAAGGCGATCGAGACCGGTGAGGGCATCGATTGGGCGACCGCGGAGGCGCTCGCCTTCTGTGCGCTGCTCAAGGAGGGCCATCCGGTGCGCCTCTCCGGCCAAGACAGCGAGCGCGGCACTTTCTCGCAGCGTCATTCGGTGCTGTTCGACCAGGAGACCGAAGCGCGCCACACGCCCTTCAACCATCTTGGCGGTGAACAGGCGCGATACGAAGTCCTGAATTCGATGCTTTCGGAAGAGGCCGTGCTCGGCTTCGAATACGGCTATTCGACCGTCGAGCCGAACGCGCTCACCTTGTGGGAGGCGCAATTCGGCGACTTCGCCAATGGCGCACAGGTCGTTTTCGACCAGTTCATCTCCTCGGGCGAGCGCAAATGGCTGCGCATGTCGGGCTTGGTCTGCCTGTTGCCGCACGGCTACGAGGGGCAGGGGCCGGAGCATTCCTCGGCACGACTCGAGCGCTTCCTGCAGATGTGTGCGGAAGACAACATGCAGGTGGCGAACTGCACAACGCCCGCGAACTACTTCCACATTTTGCGCCGCCAGCTCAAGCGCGAGATTCGCAAGCCGCTCATCTTGATGACGCCGAAATCGCTCCTGCGCCACAAGCGCGCGGTGTCGCGGCTCGACGAATTCGTGCCGGGCACCTCGTTCCATCGCCTGCTGTGGGACGACGCACAGCAGTCGGCCCACGAGAAGATCAAGCTGGTGCCGGACGACAAGATTCGCCGCGTCATCATGTGCACGGGCAAGGTCTATTACGATCTTTACGAAGAGCGCGAGAAGCGCGGCATCGACGACGTCTACCTGCTGCGTATCGAGCAACTCTATCCGTTTCCGACCAAGGCGCTGGTCGCCGAGCTGTCGCGTTTCAAGCAGGCGGAGATGGTGTGGTGCCAGGAAGAGCCGCGCAACATGGGCGCCTGGTTCTTCGTCGACGTGTTTCTGCAGTGGGTGCTCAACCAGATCGGCGCCAAGCATCGGCAGCTGCGTTACGCGGGACGGCCGGCGGCGGCCTCGCCCGCGGTTGGGCAGATGTTGAAGCACGTGGCGCAGCTCAAGCAATTCCTGGAAGAGGCGCTGGCGTAGAATTTAACTCCGTCATGCCCGGCCTTGCGCCGGGCACCCACGCCTGGATGGAGCAATTGCAAGAAGGCGTGGATGACCGGGACAAGCCCGGTCATGACCAAAAAAGGTTTTGCGGCCATGACTGACATCCGCGTCCCCACTCTCGGCGAATCGGTTACGGAAGCGACCGTCGGCAAGTGGTTCAAGCAGCCGGGTGAGGCGGTCGCCGTCGACGAGCCTTTGGTCGAGCTGGAAACCGACAAGGTGACGCTGGAGGTGCCGGCGCCCGCGGCCGGCGTGCTTGCCGAAATTTCGGCGAGGAACGGCGACACCGTCGCCGTCGGCGCCGTGCTCGGGCAAATCAACGACGGCGGCGCCGTTTCGGCCAAGCCCGCCGTCGCTACCAAGCCGGCGGCGAGCCCGACCGGCGAGCCCGATACCAAGAGCGACAAGACCAAGCCGATCGGCGCCGGCCCCGAGCAGCCGGCGCTGCGCGAATTGCCGAAAGCGAGCGAGCCAATGACGGCCGGCGCGACGCCGCAAGCCGCGGGCCAGCCCGCGGCGTCTTCCATGCCCATGCCGCCTTCGGTGCGCAAGATGGCGGCGGAAAGCGGCGTCGACGCCGCCAACGTCGAGGGCACCGGTGTGCGCGGGCAGGTGACGAAAGGCGACATGCTGGCGGCGATCGAGCGCGCCGCAGCGGCGCCGACGCCGGTTGCGGCAACCGCCGCAGCCGTGCAAATGCGCGCGCCGTCGCCGCCCGACGATGCCGCGCGAGAAGAGCGCGTGCACATGACGCGGCTGCGCCAGACCATCGCCCGGCGGCTGAAGGATGCGCAGAACACCGCTGCCATGCTCACGACCTTCAACGAGGTCGACATGACCGCGGTGATGTACATGCGCGGCGAATACAAGGAACTCTTCGAGAAGAAGCACGGCGTCAAGCTCGGCTTCATGGGCTTCTTCGTGAAGGCCTGCATCCAGGCCTTGAAGGAAATCCCCGCCGTCAACGCCGAGATCGACGGCGCCGATCTCGTCTACAAGAACTACTATCACATCGGCATCGCGGTCGGCACCGAGCGCGGCCTTGTCGTGCCGGTGGTGCGCGACGCCGATCTGATGTCGCTCGCGCAGGTGGAAAAAACCATCACCGATTTCGGCCGCCGGGCCCGCGATGGGCAGCTCAAGATCGAGGAGATGCAGGGCGGCACCTTCACCATCACCAATGGCGGCGTCTACGGCTCGCTGATGTCGACGCCGATCCTCAACGCGCCGCAATCGGGCATCCTCGGCATGCACAAGATCCAAGAGCGGCCGATGGTCGTCGGCGGCAAGATCGAGGCGCGGCCAATGATGTATCTCGCGCTCTCCTACGACCACCGCATTGTCGACGGCCGCGAGGCAGTGACCTTCCTGGTGCGCGTTAAGGAGGGCCTGGAAGACCCTGCGCGGCTGGTGCTGGATTTGTGATTACGCGTATCCGGAAACCGCTGCAGTTCTCGGCGCTCGCGTCGGGTGGCTCCCTCCCCTTGAAAAGGGGAGGGTTGGGGAGGGGATCAAGTTACAATCCCCACCCGGCGGCCTTCGGCCGCCGACCTCCCCTTTCCAAGGGGAGGTGAACGGAGCAAGCGGCTATGCCTCAATACGACCTCATCGTCATCGGTACCGGCCCCGGCGGCTATGTCTGCGCCATCCGCGCCGCGCAGCTTGGGCTGAAAACCGCGGTGGTGGAAAAGCGCGCGACCTTCGGCGGCACTTGCCTCAACATCGGCTGCATTCCGTCGAAGGCGCTGCTCTACGCCTCCGAGCTGTTCGAGGAGGCAGGGCATAAATTCGCGCATATGGGCATCGGCATTACGGCGCCGAAGCTCGACCTCGCCGCGATGATGGCGTTCAAGCAGCAGGGCGTCGACGGCAACGTCAAGGGCGTCGATTTTCTGCTGCGCAAGAACAAGGTCGATGCCTTTCGTGGCAGCGCGCGCATCGCAGCAGCAGGCAAGGTCGAGGTCAAGGCCGAGGACGGCAACACGCAAATGCTGGAGACGAAGTCGATCGTCATCGCCACCGGCTCGGGCGTTGCACGGCTGCGCGGCATCGACATTGACGAAAAACGCATCGTCTCCTCGACCGGCGCGCTCGGGCTCGACAAGGTGCCCGGGCGGCTGCTGGTGATCGGCGCCGGCGTCATCGGGCTCGAGCTCGGCTCGGTGTGGCGGCGGCTCGGCGCTGAGGTTGTCGTCGTCGAGTTCATGGACGGCGTGCTGCCCGGCATGGACGGCGAGGTGCGCCGCCAGGCGCAGCGTCTGTTCGAAAAGCAGGGCATGACGTTCAAATTGTCGTCTAAGGTGACGGCGGTCGACACATCAGGCGCGCGATTGAAGGCCACCGTCGAGCCGGCCAAAGGCGGTGCAGCGGAAGCAATCGAGGCCGACATTGTGCTCGTCGCCGTCGGCCGCGTCCCCTACACCGAGGGGCTGGGGCTCAAGGAGGCCGGTGTCGCGCTCGACGAACGCGGCCGCGTCAAAGTCGACGCGCACTACGCCACCAACGTGGCGGGCATCTTTGCCATCGGCGACGTCATCGCCGGGCCGATGCTCGCGCATAAAGCGGAAGATGAGGGCGTCGCCGTTGCCGAAATTCTCGCCGGGCAGGCCGGTCACGTGAATTACGACGCCATTCCCAACGTGGTCTACACCTATCCGGAGATCGCGACCGTCGGCAAATCCGAGGAAGAGCTCAAGGCCGAAGGCCGCGCCTACAACGTCGGCAAATTCCCGATGACGGCGAATGGCCGCGCCAAGGCCAACGAAACCAGCGAAGGCTTCATCAAGATTCTCGCCGACGCGAGGACCGACCGCGTGCTCGGCGTGCACATGGTCTGCGCCGATGCCGGCAACATGATTGCCGAAGCCGTGCTCGCCATGGAATTCGGCGCTTCGGCGGAAGACATCGCCCGCACCTGCCACGCCCATCCGACGCTGCCCGAGGCGGTCAAGGAAGCCGCGATGGCGGTGGCAAAGCGCGCGATCCATATGTGATGGCAGGACCGTGCCGTGGCACGGCGCACTCCCTGCCCTTGAAAAGGGAGGGGGTCGGGGTGGGTATCAATCGGCGCAGGTTCTTCGCCGAAAACCGATCCCCACCCGCCGCGCTTGCGCGCGGCGACCTCCCCTTTTCAAGGGGAGGTAACTCGCGGCACGATGCGAGCTAAGAAACAAGGGGAAACACAATGGCCAAAGGCCACAAGGACAAAGTCGCCGTCATCACCGGCGCTGGGGGCGGCATCGGGCAGGCGTTCGCCAAGCGGCTCGCCGAGGACGGCGTGCACATCGCCGTCGCCGATCTGGGCGACGGCCAGAGCACGGTGAAAATGGTCGAGGCCGCGGGCCGGCAGGCGATCGCCGTCAAATGCGACGTCGCTTCCGAGGCCTCCGTCGCCGCGATGGTGAAGGCGGTGCAGGGCAAGTTCAGCCATGTCGACATCGTCATCAATTGTGCCGGCATCTTCCCGCAGAAGGATTTTCCCGACATGACCTTCGCCGACTGGCGCCAGGTGATGTCGATCAATCTCGACGGCACGTTCCTCGTGACCGCCGCTTTCGTTCCTGGCATGCGCGCGCGCAAATGGGGCCGCATTGTCAACATGGCCTCCTCCACGCTGGGCTCGGTGGTGACGGGCTTTGCGCATTATGTCGCCAGCAAAGGCGGCATTGTCGGCTTCACCCGCGCATTGGCAACGGATCTCGCCGCCGACGGCATCACCGTCAACGCCATCGCGCCGGGGCTGACGCGCTCGCCCGGCACTGAGGCGCGGGCGCCGCGTCCGGCCTTCAAGACCATGGATGAGGAGTTTCGCGCCGTGGCGCAGATGCAGGCGATCAAGCGAGTCGAAGTGCCCGATGACCTCGTCGGCGCGGTGTCGTTCCTGACAAGCGACGATGCTGCCTTCATCACCGGGCAGACGCTCAACGTCGACGGCGGCCGTGTGCGATCTTGAGGCGCTCAGCCGATCAGCGCATGCAGCGCGTGCGGCGCCCACAGGCCGAGGCCGGTGAGCGCGATGCCGAGAATGCCGAGCCCGCCGGAAAGCCAGCCGAGCAGCGCTATACCGGTGATGACCGAGGCTGAAGCAAGCACGATGCCGAGCTGCAAAAGCGCCGAGGCGAATTCGTAGTTGTGGTAGCGCGACAGCGCGAGCTCGCGACTGTCCTCGGCTTGGCGCGCGCGTTCGATGAGCTGCTTGCGGCCCTCGTTCGATTTGGCGTCGTCGTCATAGCGTGCAACCAGCTCCTTCCAGTCGGAGATGGTCTTATTGAGCCGCGCTTTGATATCCGGGTCGGTTGCGCGCGCGGCTTCGATCTGCAACTGCTCGGAGGCTGTATTGAGCACGGTCATGCGGATGGTCTTGGCCTGGAAGAACGCCCATAGGTCGTTGGCACTGACGTTCTCGGTGATGGCGTAGGTCTGTGCGTTCCTGCCCAGCGTCTCGGAGAACGCGAGCAGCGCCGCCAGAATCGCGATCATCAGCGCGATGCCCTTGCTGCCGGAATGCGAGGCATGCTCGACATGCTCCATGTGTTCGTGCGCGCTCATCGCTGCCCTCCGGCCTTGATCCGGCCGGACGTTGCTATGAAATTTGGGCGCTGCGCAAGACTATCACCTGTCATTCCGGGACAGCCCGAAGGGCCGGACCCGGATTCCAGAGCGACATATCCAACCTATAAAGACTGGCCCTGAGTTCCGGGCTCGCTCGCTTGCGCTTCGCGCCCGGGAATGACCGCGCTCAGGCGCGCGGATGCGTGCTGGAATAAACGTCAAGCAGGCGCTCGGCGTCGACCGCGGTGTAGATCTGCGTCGTCGATAGCGAGGTGTGGCCGAGCAGTTCCTGGATGGCGCGCAGGTCGCCGCCGCGCGCAAGGAGATGTGTGGCGAAGGAATGTCGCAGCGCATGCGGCGTCGCCGTATCGGGCAGGCCGAGCGTTCCACGCAGGCGCGCCATGGCAAGCTGCACGACGCGCGGCGCCAAGGGTCCGCCACGCGCGCCGATGAACAGCGGACCGTCCGGCGGCAGGTTGGGGCAGAGCGCGATGTAATCGGCGACCAGCTTTTCGACCTGCGGCAGCAGCGGCACCATGCGCGCCTTGTTGCCCTTGCCGACGACGGTGATGACGTCCTGCCCGGGGCGCAAATCGCCTCGTTTGAGCGACAGCGCCTCCGACAGACGCAGGCCGCAGCCATAGAGCAGGCCGAGTACCGCGGCGTCGCGGGCGATGACCCAAGGCTCGCGCGCTTCGCCGGCGCGCAATTCGCAATCGGTCAGGCGCCGCGCAGCGGACACCGCCAGCGGCTTCGGCAAGCTCTTTGCCACCTTCGGCGCGCGCACCGCGGCGAGCGCGCCGACTTGGCCCTTGCCGTTGCGTTCGAGGAAGCGGGCGAAAGAGCGCACGCCGGCGAGAACCCGCGTCAGCGAGCGGCCGGACAGGCCCTCGCTGCGCCGCGCCGCCATGAAGGCGCGCACGTGGTGCGGCGTGAGCTTGGCTAGCCGCTTGAGCGACGGCGCGCCGCCAAGGTGGCGGCCGATAAAATCGAAGAATTGCCGCGCATCGCGCTCGTAGGCCTCAAGCGTCTTTGCCGACATGCGCTTTTCGGCGCCAAGGAATATGAGCCAGCGGCCGATCTCGGCGGCGACGTCAGGGGCAATTTTTGTTTGATCGGTCATGGCGATCGGCGCGCCGGTTATTACATCGCTTTCTTCACCCTTCCTTAAGCGCACGGAATCGGCCACAAAACTCTCATGAATACCCACATCGTCGATGTGCTGGTGCCCGTAGCGCTTGACCAGACCTATTCCTACAGGGTGCCGAAGGGGCTCGCGCTTGCGCCCGGCGATCTCGTCGCGGTGCCGCTCGGCGCGCGCGGGGAATGCATGGGCGTGGTCTGGGCCGACAACGCCGCGCCCAATCCGCGCCTGCACAACCGCATGAAGGATGTGGCCGAGAAGCTCGACGTACCGCCGCTCAAGCCGGAACTGCGCGGCTTCATCGACTGGGTATCCGATTACACGCTGGCCTCGCGCGGCATGGTTTTGCGCATGGCGCTGCGCATGGGCTCCCATCTCGGTCCGGAGCGCGAGCGGGTTGGCGTTCGCTTGGCTGGGTCGCCGCCGGCAAGAATGACGCCGGCGCGCACGCGCGTCTTGCACCTGTTCGCCGACGGCATGACGCGCACCAAGGGCGACGCCGCGCGCGAGGCGGGCGTCTCAGCCGGCGTCGTCGACGGGCTGATCGAGGAGGGCACGCTGGAAACGGTGGTGCTGCCGCCGGAGCCGGTGGCGCTGCCGCCCGATGCCGATTTCCGCAAAGCTGATTTCGTGCTCACCCAGCTTGCCGCCGCGGATGCGCTGCGCACCACCGTCGATCAAGGCGGCGCAACGGTGACGCTGCTCGACGGCGTCACCGGTTCGGGCAAGACCGAGGTCTACTTCGAGGCGGTCGCCGAAACCATCCGCAAGAAGCGGCAGACCTTGATCCTGATGCCGGAGATCGCGCTGACCGCGCAGGTCCTCGATCGCTTCGCCGGCCGTTTCGGCGTTCGTCCCGCGGAATGGCACTCGCAGCTCTCCCCGCGCGCGCGGCAGCGCAACTGGGCGGCGGTGGCGGCAAATGAAGTGTCAGTGATCGTCGGGGCGCGCTCGGCGCTGTTTCTGCCTTACGCCGATCTCGGCCTCATCGTTGTCGACGAGGAGCATGACCCTGCCTACAAGCAGGAGGACGGCGCGCATTATCACGCCCGCGATATGGCCGTGGTGCGTGGGCGCGTGGCCAAGATCCCGGTGGTGCTCGCTTCGGCGACGCCGTCGGTCGAATCGGAAGTGAACGCGCGCCGCGGCCGCTACAAGCGCATCCATCTGCCGGAACGCTTCGGCGGCCAGCACATGCCGATGATCGAGGCGATCGACATGCGTCGCGAGGGCCCGCCGCGGGGCCGCTTCATCTCACCGCGACTTGCCGAGGCGGTGAAGATCGCGCTCGAGCGTAAGGAGCAGGCGCTGCTGTTTCTCAACCGCCGCGGCTATGCGCCGCTCACTCTATGCCGCGCCTGCGGCTTCCGCCTGCAGTGCCCGAATTGCGATGCCTGGCTGGTCGATCACCGCTTCAAGCGGCGGCTCGTCTGCCATCATTGCGGCTTCGCCATGCCGCCGCCGGCGGAATGCCCCAACTGCCACGCCACCGATAGCTTCGCCGCGGTCGGGCCAGGTGTGGAGCGGCTGGAGCACGAGGCGGCTGAGCTGTTTCCCGAGGCGCGCACCCTCGTGTTGTCGTCCGACATGGTCGAATCGGTCGAGCGGCTGCGCCAGGAGCTCGACGATGTCGCCGAGGGCCGCTTCGATATCGTCATCGGGACGCAATTGGTGGCGAAAGGCCACCATTTCCCCAAGCTCAACCTGGTCGGGATCGTCGACGCCGATCTCGGTCTCGGCAACGGCGACCCGCGCGCGGCCGAGCGCACGTTTCAGTTGCTGCATCAGGTGGTTGGACGCGCCGGCCGCGAGGAAGGCCGTGGCCTCGGATTGTTGCAGACGCATCAGCCCGAACATCCGGTGATGAAAGCGCTGATTTCCGGCGACCGCGACGCTTTCTACGACAGCGAAATCGCGTTGCGCGAGAAGACCGGCTATCCGCCGTTCGGGAGGCTCGCAAGCCTCATCGTCACCGCCAACGAGCGTCACGCCGCCGAATCCTACGCCCGTGCGCTGGCCGCTGCCGCGCCGCGCGAGGAGCAGGTCCGCGTGCTCGGCCCCGCTGAAGCGCCGATCGCGGTGGTGCGCGGCCGCCACCGCTTCCGCCTGCTGGCGAAAGCGCCGCGCGGTTTCGACCTCTCTGCTTATTTGCGGCACTGGCTTGCCGGCGCGCCGAAGCTGCGCGGCAACGTGCGGCTCGAAATCGACGTCGACCCGCAGAGCTTTTTCTAAAAGAGACTCAAAGCATTGCAGGGAAAGAACACATGGCGATAACCGACTTGTCTGATGAACAGATAGAAACCTTCATCAACAATTACCGCAGAGAGAAAAAAGCAGAGGGCGGCAAATTTAACTTGGCCGAACTTCTGCTCGAACAAAACCGGCGTAGACCAAGTCCTTTTGGTGTTCGCGAAGTTGCAACAAAAATTCTGGAGCTCGCACACGGCTCTGCGGACGGGTTCGTTACCTACGGTGATATTTGGAAAGCGTTTCGGCCGAACGAGTCTTGGGAAGGACACAAAAATTTGCGGATCGTTGCCGATAGCTTGTACAGAGTTATTCATTATTGTGTCACTAATCAGCTGCCCATCATTACAGTTCTTGTTTGTACGAGCTAACAGCAGACGACTATCGGAGAAGGCGATTCAGAATATATTTGATGAATGCAAAGAACTTGGAGTTGATGTTGGCCTAGAGCCTAGATTTTTCGTTGATCGTCAAATTGCTTTGTCGCGAGCGTTCGTTGTAGATGAACTACCAAAAGTCTAAACTTTATTCCGGCAGTTCGGTGTGCTTTATACTCGGTTGCAAAAGCACGCTGGCGGCAGCGGAAAATATCAGCGCAAAGCCGATGGCGTCGTCGAGGTTCGGGCGTTCGCCGATCAGCCAGGCCGAACCGATGACCCCGATTACTGGCACGAGCAGCGAGCCGAGCGAAGCGGTCGTCGCCGGCAGCCGGTCGATCACCACGAACCAGAGGAAGTAGGCAAGCCCCATGCCGATCAAGCCGTTGTAGCCGATCCACAGCGCGACATCGGTCGGCAGCGGCCACACATGCGGCACGCCCTCGAAGATCAGCATGCCGGCCGCCAGCATGAACCAACCGAACAACAGTTGCCATGCGGCGACGGCCAGAGTGGCGGCGCGAATCTTCGCCCATTTGAGATAGACCGTGCCGGCGGCCCAGGTCCACGCGCAGATCAGCGCGAACAGCGCGCCGAACGGAAAGCCGGTGCGGGCGAGCGGCAGAATGAGGACCGCTAGGCCGGCGGCGCACAAAGCGAGGGCGGCAAGTTTGACCGCGCCCAGTTTTTCCTTGAGCACGAGGCGGGCGAGCAACGCCGCCCAGATCGGCATCGAATAGGCGATGACGATGGCGCGCGAGGTGGTCCCGTAGATCTGCGCATAGGCGGAACAGACGTTGAAGATTGCGACATTGAAAAAGCCGGCGATCATGATCTTGGCGCGTTCGCCGCGCGGCACCGCGAGGCTGATGCCGGTCACGGCGGCGGCGGCGAACAAGGTCAAGTCACCGAGGCCGATGCCGAGCGCGCGCATGGTCCACGGCGGCAGCGCGGTGAGGATGATACGGGCGGCGATCCAGTTGAATCCCCAGCCGAGCCCCATGATGACGACGAGCAGCTTGGCGCTGCCGCTCCGATCGCGGATTCCTGCGGTCATTCCGGCATCTCGGTGTGCTGCACGTTCGGCTGCAACAGAACGGCGGCCGCCGCAGCAAAGATCATGACGAAACCGATCACGTCAGGCGTTGTGAGACGCTCGCCGAGCACGAAGGCCGATGCCGACACACCGATGACGGGGACCAGCAGCGAGCCGATCGACGCGGTGATCGCCGGCAAACGCCAGACGATCGACCACCACAGAAAATGCGCGAGCCCGACGCCCGCCAGGCCGACATACAGCATGGTCAGGATCGTATCGGTCCTGAGCGGCCACAGATGCGGATAGCCCTCGACCAGAAACGAGCCGAGCGTGATGAAGCAGAACCCGAACAGCAATTGCCAGGCTGCATTGGCGAGCGGCTCGACTGTGACCTTCGCCCATTTGATGTAGATCGTCGCGATGGCCCAGCACCACGCGCAGCCGAGCGAGTAGAACACGAACGGTGGCAGCCCGTTGACGAACAACGGCCAAACCAGCACGGCGAGACCGGCGACGCACAGGCCAAAGGCCAGAAGGCGCACTGCGTTCAGCCGTTCACCAAGCACGACACGCCCGAGTACCGTCGTCCAGATCGGCATCGAATAGGTGATGATGATGGCGCGGGAGGTCGCGCCGGAGAGCTGGGCAAAGCCCGACAGCAGCTGGAACCCGGTCACATTGAGCAGGCCGGCGATCATGATGTGCAGGTACTGGTCGCGCGGCACCTTGAGACGATGGCCGGTGATGAAGGCTGCGGCGAATAGGGTGGCTGCGCCAATGCCGGAACCTGCCACGCGCAACGTCCACGGCGATACTTCGCGCAGCGCGATTGCCGCGGCGATCCAGTTGAGGCCCCAGGCGAAGGCGAGCAGCAGGACCAGCAACCTGGCTGTGGCGGCGACATTGGCAGCTTTGGGGGGCGTGTGCGGCATCCGGCGCGGCGCACGCTATAGCGCACCGGGCCGCGTTGCGAGGCATCGCGGTCATGCAAATTTGCGGTTTCGTACGAGACTTATTTGCTGCCCGGACACCTGGGCAGCACGTGGCCCCGTGTTGCACCGCCACGGACGCTGTGTTAGCTAGCCCGCGACTTCTTGGGTTCTGCCGGCGAAGGCGCCGCGTCCTCCAGGATCGGAATTCCCTCTTGAATTCCAACCATTTGCGCCGCCATCCGCGACGGCGTCGCGCCTGTGAATGAAGTAGCAAGACGAGCGTTCCGGTGGCAGGCGAAGAGCCAATTATTTCCGGCATGGCGGGTCGCTACGCGCACGCGCTGTTCGAGCTTGCGCTCGAGGAGAAGGCGACCGACGCCGTTAGGCAGGACCTCGATGCCTTCGACGAGTTGGTAGGCGATAATCCAGACCTCCGCCGGCTGGTGCGCAGTCCGGTATTCGGCGCCGATGAGCAGCTCAAAGCGCTCTCCGCCATTCTCGACAAGGCCGGCATCAAGGGTATCGCCGCGAACTTCCTGCGCGTGATTACCACCAACCGCCGGCTGTTTGCAGTGCACGACATGATCCGCGGTTACCGCGCGCTGGTTGCCCGCCACAAGGGCGAGGTCACCGCTCAGGTCACCGTCGCCGAAAAGCTGAGCGACAAAAACCTCGATGCGCTGAAAGACGCACTCAAATCGGTCACCGGCGGAAAGGACATCGACTTCGACGTCATGGTCGACCCCGCCATCATCGGCGGACTGATCGTCAAGGTCGGCAGCCGCATGGTCGACTCGTCACTCCGCACCAAATTGAATGCGATCAAGATCGCGATGAAAGAGGCCCGCTGATGGATATCCGCGCCGCAGAAATTTCCGCCATCCTCAAAGAGCAGATCAAGAACTTCGGCCAAGAGGCCGAGGTCTCCGAGGTCGGCCAGGTGCTCTCGGTCGGCGACGGTATCGCCCGCGCCTACGGCCTCGACAACGTGCAGGCCGGCGAGATGGTCGAGTTCGAGAACGGCGTGCGTGGCATGGCGCTCAATCTGGAAACCGACAACGTCGGCATCGTCATCTTCGGCAACGACCGCGAGATCAAGGAAGGGCAGACCGTCAAGCGCACCGGCGCCATCGTCGACGTACCGATCGGCAAGGGCCTGCTCGGTCGCGTGGTCGATGCGCTCGGCAACTCCATCGACGGCAAGGGTCCGATCAAGGCCGACGCACGCGCCCGCGTCGACGTGAAAGCGCCTGGCATCATCCCGCGCAAATCGGTGCACGAGCCGATGGCCACCGGCCTCAAGGCGATCGACGCGTTGATCCCGATCGGCCGCGGCCAGCGCGAGCTGGTCATCGGCGATCGCCAGACCGGCAAGACCGCGATTATCCTCGACACTATCCTCAACCAGAAGCCGCTCAATGCGCAGCCGGACGAGAAGATCAAGCTCTATTGCGTCTATGTCGCGGTCGGGCAGAAGCGCTCCTCGGTCGCGCAATTCGTCAAGGTGCTGGAGGAAAACGGCGCGCTCGAATATTCGATCGTCGTTGCCGCCACCGCCTCCGACCCGGCGCCGATGCAGTTCCTGGCGCCGTTTGCCGGCTGCACCATGGGCGAGTTCTTCCGCGACAATGGCATGCACGCGGTGATTTTCTACGATGACCTGTCGAAACAGGCGGTCGCCTACCGCCAGATGTCGCTACTGCTGCGCCGCCCGCCGGGCCGCGAGGCCTACCCGGGCGACGTGTTCTATCTGCATTCGCGCCTGCTGGAGCGCGCGGCGAAGTTGAACGACGCGAACAAAGCCGGCTCATTGACGGCATTGCCCGTCATTGAGACGCAGGCCAATGACGTCTCCGCCTACATCCCGACCAACGTGATTTCCATTACCGACGGCCAGATCTTCCTCGAGACCGACCTGTTCTATCAGGGCATTCGCCCTGCGGTGAACGTCGGTCTCTCGGTGTCGCGTGTCGGCTCTGCGGCGCAGACCAAGGCGATGAAGAAGGTCGCGGGTCGCATCAAGGGCGAGCTCGCACAATACCGCGAAATGGCGGCCTTCGCGCAGTTCGGCTCGGACTTGGATGCCACCACGCAGCGCCTGTTGGCGCGCGGGTCGCGCCTCACCGAACTCCTCAAGCAAGCGCAATTCTCACCGCTGAAGATGGAAGAGCAGGCCTGCGTCATTTGGGCCGGCGTCAACGGCTATCTCGACAAGATCGAGGTCGGCCAGGTGCGCAAGTTCGAGAACGGCCTGCTGGCGCTGCTACGCAGCGAGAAGACGATCCTCGAAGACATCCGCAAGACCAACGATCTTTCGGCCGATACCGAAAAGAAGCTGAAAGAACAGGTCGAAAAGTACGCCGCTTCGTTTGCCTAAGGGATAGAGCCGAAGACCTCCGATGGCTTCTCTCAAGGACCTGCGCGTGCGCATCGCCGCGACCAAGGCGACGCAGAAGATCACCAAGGCCATGCAGATGGTCGCGGCCTCGAAGCTGCGCCGCGCGCAGGCCGCGGCGGAAGCGGCGCGTCCTTATGCCGAGCGCATGGGCACGGTGTTGGGCTCGATTGCTTCGGCCGTCGCCGGAAGCGACTCGGCGCCAAAGCTGCTTGCCGGCACCGGCCGCGACAATGCGCATCTGCTAGTGGTTTGCACCGCCGAGCGCGGACTATGCGGCCCGTTCAATTCGGCGATCGTGAGGCTTGCCCGCGAGAGAGCCAATTCGCTGAGCGCGGATGGCAAGGAGGTCAAGTTCCTCTGCGTCGGCCGCAAGGGTTTCGAGCAGCTGCGCCGCTTGTACGAAAAGCAGATCGTCGAGCTCATCGAACTGCGTGGCGTCAAGCAAATCGGGTTCGAGCAGGCTGATATGATCGCGGGCAAGATCCGGGCGCTGTTCGAGCAAGGCGCCTTCGACGTCTGCACGCTGTTCTTCTCGCGCTTCAAGTCGGTGATTGCGCAGATCCCGACCGCGCAGCAGATCATCCCGCCGACTTTCGAAACGGCGGGGGAAGCATCCGCTAACGCGTCCTACGAATATGAGCCGGAAGAGGGCGAGATACTCACCGAACTGTTGCCGCGCAATCTGTCGGTGCAGATCTTCCGCGCACTGCTGGAAAACGCCGCGTCCGAACAGGGCGCGCGCATGAGCGCGATGGATAACGCCACCCGCAACGCCGGCGAAATGATCCGCAAGCAGACGCTCACTTATAACCGCACCCGCCAGGCGATGATCACCAAGGAGCTGATCGAGATCATCTCCGGCGCCGAGGCGCTGTAATTTCGAGAGGACGAGACAATGGCTACCCCGCAAAACGCAGTCGGAAAAATCACGCAAGTCATCGGCGCCGTCGTCGACGTGCAGTTCGAAGGCCACCTGCCGGCGATCTTGAACGCGCTGGAGACCAGCAACAAAGGCAACCGGCTCGTGCTCGAGGTCGCCCAACATCTCGGCGAGTCGACCGTGCGTACCATCGCCATGGACTCGACCGAAGGCCTGGTGCGCAGCCAGGAAGTCACCGACACCGGGCAGCCGATTGCGGTGCCGGTCGGCGACGAGACGCTCGGCCGCATCATCAACGTGATTGGTGAGCCGGTCGACGAGGCGGGCCCGGTACCGACCAAGCTGCGCCGCGCGATCCACCAGGACGCGCCACCCTACGTCGAGCAATCGACGGAAGCGCAGATTCTGGTCACCGGCATCAAGGTCGTCGATCTGCTCGCGCCCTATGCCAAGGGCGGCAAGATCGGTCTCTTCGGCGGCGCCGGCGTCGGCAAGACCGTGCTGATCATGGAACTCATCAACAACGTCGCCAAGGCGCACGGCGGTTATTCGGTATTCGCCGGCGTCGGCGAGCGCACACGTGAGGGCAACGACCTCTATCACGAGATGATCGAATCCGGCGTCAACAAGGACCCGAAGAAGGGTTCGGTTGAGGGCTCAAAGTGCGCTCTGGTCTACGGGCAGATGAACGAGCCGCCGGGGGCGCGCGCCCGCGTCGGCCTCACCGGTTTGACGGTCGCCGAATATTTCCGCGATCAGGGACAGGATGTCTTGTTCTTCGTCGATAACATCTTCCGCTTTACGCAGGCCGGCTCGGAAGTTTCGGCGCTGCTCGGCCGCATCCCGAGCGCCGTGGGCTATCAGCCGACGCTGGCGACCGACATGGGCGCGCTGCAGGAGCGCATCACCACCACCACCAAGGGCTCAGTCACCTCGGTGCAGGCGATCTATGTGCCCGCCGACGACCTCACCGACCCGGCGCCGGCGACTTCGTTCGCGCATCTTGACGCCACCACCGTGCTGTCGCGCGACATCGCGGCGAAGGGTATCTATCCCGCGGTCGATCCGCTCGATTCCACCTCGCGCATGCTGTCGCCGATGATCGTCGGCGAGGAGCACTACGCGGTGGCGCGGCAGGTGCAGCAGATCCTCCAGCGCTACAAGGCGCTGCAGGACATCATCGCCATTCTCGGCATGGATGAGCTATCGGAAGAGGACAAGCTCACAGTTGCGCGCGCGCGCAAGATCGAGCGCTTCCTGTCGCAGCCGTTCTTCGTCGCCGAAGTGTTCACCGGTTCGCCGGGCAAGCTCGTCGATCTCGTCGACACCATCAAGGGCTTCAAGGGCCTGTGCGAAGGCAAGTACGACCACCTGCCGGAGGCCGCCTTCTACATGGTTGGCACCATCGACGAGGCGATCGAGAAGGGCAAGAAACTGGCGGCCGAAGCCGCGTAAGATTCAGGGCAGCAAGCAATGGCCGATTTCCATTTCGATCTCGTGTCGCCGGAAAAGCTTCTGTTTTCCGGCGAGGTCGAGCAGGTGGATGTGCCCGGCGCAGAGGGTGACTTCGGCGTGCTGGCGGGTCACGCACCCATGGTGACAACGCTGCGGCCAGGCATTCTCACAGTGCACGACGCCAATGGCACGAAGGAGATGGTGGTGCTTGGCGGATTTGCCGAGGTGTCCGCGGATGGCCTCACCGTTCTTGCCGATCTCGCCGAGTCCGTCGAAGCGATCGACCGCGCCGTGATCGCGCAGCACATCGGCGAGATGGAAATCCGCATCGAGAAAATGGAGCCAGGCAACGAGCTCGACAAAGCGATCACCCGCCTCGACCACTTCAAGGAAGTCGACCGGCACTTGACCGGCACCGCGATGCATTGAGCTTATTTGGCGAACTTGGAAAATTCGCGCACGACATGTTCGTAGGTGGCGCGTTTGAAAGGCACGACAAGGTTCGGCAGCTCGCGCATTTCGGCCCAGCGCCACTCCACGAATTCCGGCTTGTGTTCGCCACCGCCGGGCTGGACGATATTGATTTCGCCGTCGACACCGGTGAAGCGAAGCGCGTACCACTTCTGCTTTTGCCCGCGATATTTGCCGCCCCAGGCTTCGCTTGCAAGCCGGCTGGGGATGTCATAGGTCAGCCACTCGGCGATTTCGCCGAGTTTGTGCACGGAGCGGATGCTGGTTTCTTCATAAAGCTCGCGCAACGCCGCCTTATAGGGATCTTCGTTCTCGTCGATGCCGCCCTGCGGCATCTGCCAAGCGTGCGTCATGTCGATGTGCTCGGGCCCGCTGGTGCGGCGGCCGATGAACACGTGGCCGGCGTTGTTCAGGACCATCATTCCGGCGCAGGGGCGGTAGGGCAGTGATTCGTTGAGAGTCATTGTGTGTCCCGGATGCGGTGCAGGGCGATAGCGGTGCACTGCTGATCCGGGACCGTCAAGAATGAAGTTATGACGATTCCGGGTCTGCAGCGCATCGCTTTGCGCTGCGTCCGAAACAACCGTCACGATGATTTCGGCTTCGAAGCCACCATGCTGACTGGCACCAGCACGAAGCCACGTTTCTCGACAGATTTTGCCCAGGCAGAGATGCGTCCAACGCTCGCGGGCTGGGCACTGACGATGCCGACGGCGCTGCCGTGCTCGCGCGCCGCGATCTCCAGCCGCGCCAGCGCGTGGCCGATTTCCTCCGCCGTCGGCACCGCGTCGATCACGATGTCGGTCTTAACGAAAGGCAGGTTATCGGAGCCGGCAATCTGCGCGGCGACGCTGCGCGCGGAGGCGCCGTCGTCAACGTAGATCAGGCCGCGCTTGGCGGTCTCGTGGAGGACCGGCGCGAGCGATTTTTCATTGGCGGTGAAGCGGGCACCCATATAGCCGACGACGCCGACGTAGCCTTGGAAGCGGCTCATTAGCCAGTGCAGCCGATCGACGTTCTGGTCGGCGGTGAGCGAGGTGAGCAAGGTCTGCGGGCCCGGATCGTTGTTCGGATAATCGAACGGTTCCATCGGCGCCTGCAGCAGCACTTCATGATTTTCGCCGCGCGCGCGGGTCGCCAAGGCGTCGAGATCGGCGCCGTAAGGTGCAATGGCGAAGGTGACGGGCGCCGGCAGATCGGAGAACGCTTCGGCGGTGCCGGCGGCGCTGATACCAAGACCGGCGACGATGATCGCGATCTGCGGCGAGGAGGCTTTGTCCGGCGGCAACTGACGCGGGTGGGCATACACGACTGACGCGCGCGCCCCGGTCGGGCCGATCACCGGGATCGGCCCATGCCGCGACGATTCGGTGAGCTGGGCATGTGGGAGTTCGGCATGAGGTGCAGGTGCTTTCGACGTCTTGGCCGGTTTATCGCTCTCATTGCCGGGAATGGTGACTTCCTGCGTCTTGCCGCTCGAGCCATCAATGATCGTCACGGTCTTGCTGCCTGCAGGCGGTCTCACGATCTTCACCGCGACCGCTGCATCGTCGGGCTTCTGGCCGGCGGGTCCGTCATAGCGGGCATGATTGACGCCGTCGCTCGCTCCGCTGCGCGGGACTTGCGTGCCCGCAGCCTGCTTGGTCGGCACGACAGCGACCGGCTCGCCGCCCAGCGGGTCATTGCCGAAAATCGCCCAGGCAGCCACGGCCAGTCCGAACACGCCAAGCGCGCCGGCGACCACATGCGGCAGGTAGGCCGGCAGTTTATGCGGTTTTTTACCTGTATCCTGGCCGAGCGGGGCGTTCAGGTCATCCGGGGCCACGGGCCGAGATCCTTGCGAATCATCGGCAGAGTTTATCATGCGCGATCGTGAACCCCGCCTTACTCGGTCTTGCACAAACGAGCAGGGCGGCCCGCAAAGGCCGCCCTGCCAAGCGTTTTGTGACGGCAATCGCCGCTTAGTTTGGCACCGGCGTCTTCGGATTCGGCGGGAAAGCCGAATTGACCACGGTTCCGCGGAGCAGGTCTTCGGCCATCGTCAGGGCCTTGTCGTTCTTCTGGTCCGGCGGGATGTAGGACTGCGAACCGGTTTGCTCTTTGCCGGTGTCGCCCTTGAGGTGGCCGCGTAGCGAGGCCTCACCCTTAGTGTTCGTGTCGGTCTTTGCCAAAACGTCAGCCGGCACGTCCTGCAGCACCTCGATATCCGGCTCGATGCCTTTGGCCTGGATCGAGCGGCCCGACGGCGTGAAGTAGCGCGCCGTCGTCAGCCGCAGCGCGCCGTTGCCGGAGCCGAGCGGGATAATGGTCTGCACCGAGCCCTTGCCGAACGAACGGGTGCCGACCACGGTTGCCCGCCTGTGATCCTGCAGCGCGCCGGCGACGATTTCCGACGCCGACGCCGAGCCGCCATTGACCAGTACGATCAGCGGTTTGCCGCCGGTCAGGTCGCCCGCCCGCGCAGAAAAGCGTTGCGTTTCGTCGGCGTTGCGGCCGCGGGTCGAGACGATCTCGCCCTTCTCCAGGAAGGCGTCCGACACCGAGATGGCTTGGTCGAGCAAGCCGCCAGGATTGTTGCGCAGGTCGAGGATGTAGCCCTTGAGCTTGTCGTTGGCGACCTTAGCGGTGATGTCGGAGATCGCTTTCTTGAGCCCATCGGTGGTCTGCTCATTGAACTGAGTCAGACGGATGTAACCGACATCGTCGCCCATTACTTGCGAGCGCACCGAGCGCACGCGAATAATGTCGCGCGTGAGCGTCACCACGATCGGCTTTTCGGCTCCCTTACGCATGATGGTGAGTTTGATCTTGGTGTTCACTGGGCCGCGCATCTTCTCGACAGCCTGGTTGAGGGTCATGCCCTGTACCTGGTCGTCGTCGAGCTTGGTGATGATGTCATTGGCGAGAACGCCGGCTTTTGCCGCCGGCGTATCGTCGATCGGCGCCACCACCTTGATCAAGCCATCTTCCATGGTGACCTCGATGCCGAGTCCGCCAAATTCGCCGCGGGTCTGCACCTGCATGTCGCGGAAGCTCTTGGGGTCCATGTAGCTCGAGTGCGGATCGAGCCCGGAGAGCATGCCGTTGATCGCCGATTCGATCAGCTTGCCGTCGTCGGGCTTCTCGACGTAATCGGCGCGCACGCGCTCGAAAACGTCGCCGAACAGATTGAGCTGCCGGTAGGTGTCGGCAACCGCCGCCTTGGCGCTTGCGCCGGAGAACGTCATATGCGGTTGCGTGGCAAACAGCGTCATCGCCGCTCCCGCCGCCGCTCCGAGCAGTATCAGAGAGGTCTTGCGCATCATCATCCGCGAACCTTTTCACCTTCCCCAGACGCCCACCATGGGCCTGGATCGACGGGAATTCCGTCCTTTCGAAACTCAACGTAAAGCACCGGTTGGCTGGACCCGCTCGCGAGGATCGACGAGGCGATATGGGAGCCGCTTCCCATCACCGCAACCGGTTCCCCGGCCAGCACAAACTGTCCGAGATCAACAGAAATCCGCTCCATCCCAGCGAGCAGCACATGATACCCGCCGCCGGCATTCAGGATCAAGAGTTGGCCGTAAGAGCGGAAAGGTCCGGCATAAACGACCCAGCCATCGGCGGGAGCGGTAACCTGCGCGCCGTTGCGGGTGGCAATGGAAAGCCCCTTTTCCGATCCACCAAGGCCGTCGGGTGCACCGAATTCCTTGATTTTGACCCCGTTAACCGGGATCGGAATATGGCCGCGCAAGGAGGCAAAGGCTACCGCCGGCGCGAGTCGGCCGGGATCGCGAAAGGCTGACATCTCCGGCCGGCCGTCGCTGCGCGTGGCTTCGCGAGCGGCGCGGATCGCCGGAGCGAGATTCTGTTCGAGCTTGGCGATCAAATCCTTGAGGTTATCGACCTGTTTGGCGAGGTCGGCGGCGCGCACCCGTTCGCCGTCGAGCGCTTTCTCGCGTTCCGCTTGCTGGCGCTGCCGTTCCGCGACCAGCGCCGTCATGCGCGTGCGTTGTTCGCTGAGCGAGGCGACTTCGCCGCGCAGGCGGTCGCGCTCTTGCGTGATCTTCTTGCGCACGTTGACGAGCTCGGCCAGATCGTTGGCGAGCGCCTCGACCTGCTGGCGCATCTCCGGCAGTACCGCGCCGAGCAGCATGGCGGTACGCACAGTCTGCAGCGCGTCTTCGGGACTGGCGATGAGCGCCGGTGGCGGGCGGCGCCCCATCCTCTGCAGCGCCGCCAGCACCTCGCCGATGACGGCACGGCGTCCCTCGAGCGATTTGCGGATGCTCGCCTCATCGGCGTCGAGCGGTTTGAGCCGCCTCTCGGTGGCGGCAACCTTGGCCTCGAGGTCGCGCGATCGTGCCGCCGTGTCGATCAGCGCCTGATTGAGCTTGCGCCGATCGGCGCCGATCTCCTCGATTTCGCGTTTGAGGGTCGCTTCGGTATCGGCAGATTTGCGCTGGGCGGCTTGCGCGTCCTTGAGCTCCTGGTCGCGCTGTTCCAGGCTTGCCGGCACAACCGGGGGGGTTTTTTGCTGCGCCGTTGCAAAAGTGAATGGCAAAGCGAGCCCCAGCCCTGCAGCCAGCGCCGAGCGCGAACGGACGCGGCTAAAGCCGCCGAGGCAAATCATCGCAGCCAAGTTACGCCCGCAGGGTTGAAGAGCAAAGCTTTTGTGAGGAAACCAATGGCCTTCGATTAAGACCAAATTGCGGGGCCTATTCAGCCTCGGTGGTAGGGGTGGCCGCTCAGGATCGTGACGGCACGGTAAAGCTGTTCCAGCAGCATCACCCGGGCCAGTTGATGCGGCCAGGTGGCGGCGCCGAAGGACAGCCGCAAATCGGCCTTATCGGACAGGCTGGGGGCAAGCCCGTCGGCGCCGCCGATCACAAAGACGACTGCCGGCTGGCCACCGGCGGCCCATTTTGCGAGCAGCCCGGCAAAGGCCGCGCTGTCGAGCGTATCGCCGCGCGCATCGAGCAGCACGACGGTGGCATCAGCCGGGACGACATTGGCCAGCGCGATCGATTCCTCGAGCATGCGTTTTGCCGGATCGCCGGCGCGGCTTTCGCGGATCTCGATGATTTCAATATCGCGCAGGCCAAGGCTCCGCCCACTCTGCGCAATGCGCTTGCGGTAGCGCTCGGCAAGCTCCGTTTCCGGCCCGTGCTTCAGACGTCCGACAGCGGCAATGATCAGGCGCATCGCGCCGGGGATTGTATCAGCTTCTCAGCTTTTCCGCGGTCCCGCCGACCACATCTTTTCCAGATTGTAGAACGCACGGATCTCGGGCCGGAAGACGTGGACGATGATGTCGCCCGCGTCGATCAGCACCCAATCGGCTTGGCGCATGCCTTCGACGCGTGTGCCACGCAACCCGGCTGTCTCCAGATCTTTGACGACGCGGTCGGCAATGGCCGCTACGTGCCGCTGCGACCTGCCTGAGGTCACGACCATGTAATCGCCGATTGAGGATTTGCCGGAAAGATCGATGGTGACGCTGTCCTCTGCTTTGGCGTCTTCGAGACTGGCGAGGACAAGGCGGAGCGTCTCCTTGGCGTCGGGCCGGGAGACGGTTTCGGGCATGCGACGCGACGCCCGAGAGAGTGCAGGGGTGATCAGAGCTGAGCTTCCTTTCCGTTCGTTGCACCCGCCCCGGCTGATCCGGGGTTCTTTTTCAACATAATGACTATAATCGCTTTTTTCCACTCCTGTGGCCGGCTCTTCGCGCCACAGTCCGCTGCTTTTTTGCTGACGAACGCACCTTGCGCGTGCGCTTTGTCCTGTTTGAACCGTTTGTTTCGGCCTTCGCAGAACGTCTCACCTGTGTCGGCGTTCCAACGCGCCGGCGCAGGGCGCGCAGCGCCGTCGAAGACAAAGGCGACTTGAGACCGTGCAGAAAGGTCCAGGCCGGTGGCCTGCGGTTGGCCAGCGAAGTGGCCTCGTGCTCCGCGATGCGGAAGCTGGCGAAAGCCTGTCCCGCCGGGCTTGCGGCTGCATAGAGGCTCGGGCCGAGGCGATCGACCACGGCGAACGGCATCAGCTTTGCTATCCCGCGCCACTTCTGCCAGCGGTGGAAACTCCGCAAATTATCCGCGCCCATGATCCAGACGAATCGGACGCCGGGACACCGGGCGACAAGCCATTTTAGCGTATCGTAGGTATATCGCGTGTTAATGACAGCTTCGAGACCGGTCACATCGATGCGCGGATGATGCGTCAGCGCGCGTGCCGCGGCGAGTCGCGCCTTGAGAGGTCCAAGGCCGCTGGTGTCCTTGAGCGGATTACCGGGCGTGACCAGCCACCAGACGCGGTCGAGCTTGAGGCGCTTGAGCGCCAAAAGGCTGGCGCCGAAATGCGCCCGGTGCGGCGGATCGAAAGTTCCGCCGAACAAGCCGATCCTCATCCCGGGCGCGTGCGGTGGAAGTAGGCGCTCGGGAACGGCGGGTCTATTGTTTTTCACGGCCGGATCTGACCGCTCCCGCGCACGCGGTACTTGAACGTAGTGAGTTGCTCGACGCCGACGGGGCCGCGCGCGTGCAGGCGGCCGGTGGCGATGCCGATCTCAGCACCGAAGCCGAATTCGCCGCCGTCGGCGAACTGCGTCGAGGCGTTGTGCAACACGATTGCCGAATCCACCTCGCGCAGGAACTTTTCTGCCGCGGCCTTATCGTCTGTGACGATTGCATCGGTATGATGCGAGCCGTAGCGCTCGATGTGCGCGATGGCCGCATCGATACCCTCGACGACCTTGGCTGCGATGATGGCGTCGAGATATTCGGTTCCCCAGTCTTCCTCGGTTGCCGGCGTCACGCGTTTATCGACGGCCGTTACGGTCCTGTCGCCGCGCACTTCGCATTTGGCACCGAGCAACATCTCGACCAGCGGCTTGAGCAGGCGATCGGCACCGGCGCGGTCGACCAGCAGCGTCTCTGCCGCGCCGCAAACGCCGGTACGGCGCATCTTGGCATTGAGCACGATCTTCTTCGCCATGTCCAAGTCGGCGGCCTTGTCGACATAGACGTGGCAAACGCCTTCGAGATGAGCAAAAACCGGAACCCGCGCCTCGGCCTGCACCCGCGCCACCAGACCCTTGCCGCCGCGCGGCACGATCACGTCGATATTGCCGTCGAGGCCCGCCAGCATTTTGCCGACTGCGGCGCGCTCGCGCGTGGGCACCAGCTGGATCGCCGCTTCCGGCAATCCGGCTTCGCGTAGGCCTCCGCCAAGCGCGGCAACGATGGCGCGGCTGGAGCGCAGGCTGTCGGAACCGCCGCGCAGGATCGCCGCATTGCCCGACTTCAGGCACAGCGCGCCGGCGTCAGCGGTCACATTGGGGCGGCTCTCGTATATGATGCCGATGACGCCAAGGGGCACACGCACCCGCTCGATGGTCATGCCGTTCGGCCGCGTCCACGATTCGGTCACCACGCCGACCGGGTCCTTGAGCGCGCGCACCGTATCGATCGCCGCGGCGATCGCCTCGACCCGCTCGGCGTCGAGGGTGAGGCGATCAAGGAAAGCGCCGGTCATCCCGGAGGCGCGCGCCTCAGCGAGGTCTTCCGCATTAGCGGCCAGAATCCGCGCCGCCTGAGCGCGCACGGCCCGCGCCATGGCCTCGAGCGCCTTGTCTTTTTGAGCGGTGGAGGCAAGCGCGAGCGCACGCGCGGCTGCGCGTGCCGAGCGCCCGATCGCGGCCATGGCGGCGGCGAGGTCGCCGGTTCCTTCGACGCTTTTGAGCGGCGCGCTCATTCGGAAAAACCTCGTCGAAACCCAAGCTTACGGGTGGTTCCTACCACGTCAGGCGGCATCGGGCGAGGTCGGCGAGCTCTGGGGATAACGTGGATAACGGCCGCCGATCCGGAACGGATCAATTCACCTACACATTGGGCAGGCAGTGTCGGGGCGGCCTAAGAGGAGGGTGTTATGGCGTATCGTTCCAACCGTTTGCCCCGCCGGTTTCCCATCGGCACCAAACTGGTGATCGAGGGGCCGCGAGGCGGCGAGGGTCAGGTTCAAGTTTACAGCCGGCACCTCGAATTTCCGGACGGCACCTGTCTGATGCTGCCGTCGCATGCCGCATCGCCGCAAGGAAGCCGTTCGCGGCGGCGGCCCACGCGTTCGCGCCGTCATTAAGCCTCGCGAGGCTTCAGACTACGACGCTCACTCTAATTCAGCCGCGGCAACAGAAAACCCCAGCCGCCGGCGGCTGGGGTTCCGGGCGATCGGTCAATCGCCTTCGCTTGCTTTTACTCTGCATCTCCTGCGTCGCGCCACAGTAATGCAGATGATGCGGCAAAGTTCCGCGCCCGCCGCTATTCGCCACCGAGCACGAGGTCGTCGCGGTGAATCATCTCTGTGCGGCCGCTATAGCCGAGGATCAGCATGACCTCGGCCGAGGACTGGCCGCGGATCTTTTGCGCTTCCTCGGCATCGAAGGCGATCAGTCCGCGGCCGATCTCGGCGCCGTCCGGCCCGCGGACCACGACCGCATCGCCGCGGCCAAAACCACCTTCGACCTTGATGACGCCGGCGGGCAGCAGGCTCTTGCCCGAGCGTAGCGCGCGCACCGCGCCGGCATCGATCATTAAAGCGCCGCGCGGCTCGAGCGAGCCGGCGATCCATTTCTTGCGCGCGGTCACCGGATTGGCTGGCGTCAAAAACCAGGTGCATGGCATGCCCTTGGCGATCGCCCGCAGAGGATTCGAGATCTGGCCGGACGCGATCACCATGTGCGTGCCGGCGGTCATTGCTATCTTGCCGGCCTCGATCTTGGTGAGCATGCCGCCGCGGGCAAGTTCGGAATCGGAAGCGCCGGCCATCGCCTCGATCTCCGGCGTGATGCGCTGCACGAGGGGCACAAGTTTCGCGCCGCCGTGCGCCGGTGGCCGGTCGTAAAGCCCGTCGACATCGGAGAGCAGCACCAGCAGGTCGGCGCTCATCATGGTGGCGACGCGCGCGGCGAGCCGGTCGTTGTCGCCATAGCGGATTTCGCTCGTCGCCACGGTATCGTTCTCGTTGATCACCGGTACGTTGCGCCACTCGAGCAGCTTGTCGATGGTTTCGCGCGCGTTGAGATAGCGGCGGCGCTCTTCGGTGTCGCCCAAGGTCAGCAACACCTGACCGGCGGTGATGCCGTGCGCGCTCAAGGATTCCGACCAGGCGCGCGCCAGCGCGATTTGCCCGACCGCGGCGGCGGCCTGGGCCTCTTCAAGTTTGAGCGTGCGCGCAGGAAGCTTCAGCACCGCGCGGCCAAGCGCGATGGCGCCCGAGGAGACGACGAGCATGTCGCGCTTGTCCTTGTGCAGCGAGGCGATGTCCGCGGCGAGGCTTACGAGCCATTCGTGCTTCAGCCCGCCGGCCGATTGATCGACCAGCAGCGATGAGCCGACCTTGACGACGATGCGGCGGAAAGCGGCGAGAGCGGGGATTTTTGACATGACCGGCGCGGCGTGAATGCGCCGGGTGTGTAGCACGGAGGTTAGTTCTGCGCGACTTTCTCGCCTTTGTGGCGGTGTGTATGTCCGGCTGCAGCAATCCGTGCGAGTGGCGCCTTGGTCTTCTGCTTTGCTGCTATTGCCAACTGTTTTTGCGAAGCCGTAGGCGTAGGTTTCGCGTGCGCAGAAATCGCGACATGGGGGTTCGCGCTGGCCAGGCGCGGCATTCTTTTCTTCGCTTCTGGGACTGGCGGCAGCGGAATACGCTCAGGGCCATTCCAGGCGAGCAGTCCGGCGGCCTCTTGGCACGGCGCGCGCCTTGGCAGCTTAAGTGCCGGACTTCCCGATGCGGCCTTGGTCCATGTTTCCGGCGCACGGCCCGTTATCGTCTTGACGTAGCCTTTCGTCTCCTGCGGCAGGGGCCCCTTGCGCGCAAGCCAATCCTGGATGCGCCGTGGTCCGGCGTTGTAGGCGGCGGCGGCAAGGCCGAGATTACCGAATTGCTGAACAAGATTGCCCAAAAGCCGTGCCGCGGCAGGGATCGCCTGCAGCGGATCGAACGGATTCTGCAAGCCGACGCTCGCCGAGGTTTCCGGCATGAACTGCGCGATGCCCTCGGCTCCGGCCGAACTCACGACGCCGGGCTGGAATCGGCTTTCCTGAAACAACAGGCGGATGAAGAACGGCACCGGGACATCGTTGCGTCGCGCCGCCTTGGTCAGGGCGTCGCAGATCTCCTCACGCGAGCGATCGACGATGGGCTTCGGCTTGGGGGGCAGTGGCGCTTGTTGCGGGAGAACGGGCGCCGGCTCATTGGTGTCCAGCGCGGCGGCCGGATCGAATGAATTATCGGTCGGCGTCGCCGGCGAGGCATTTTCTTCGTCCTGTCCCTTGTTTCGGACAGTAATACCTCCAAGCGGATCCTCGTTGTCGAGGTCTTTGGTGGTCTCCGGTACCGCGGCATAGTCGGCGGCGATATTCTCGTTGACGATGAGAGGGCCGGTGAAGGTCGCGAGCAATAGCACTGGCTCCTTGCCAATCGCGCCCGGCAGGCTCATCAGGCAAAGACACGCGGGCACGAACAAATGCCGCATTCGCGATCCTCGAACGCTTGATGCCGTCCCGCGCTGACGCGCAGGTCGCGGCGATGTGGAAAAGGAGTAAGCCCCTCGACTGGTGTGATCGCATCAAAGCGGGACAGATGAGGCCGAAAAAGGGCAAGGACGGGCGAGAAAGTTCCACCGGCGTCACGGAACTTTTCGTTTTCAGGAACGTCGTGCCCGCGTTTCGCGTTGGCTTCGCGCAGTCAGCAAACCGGCGACCGAGATGTCTTTCATTGCCTATCTCATCGTTTTGATTTTTGCCGCCGGAGCGGCGTTGTTCGGCCTCGACGTGATAACTGCACCGCTGCCGCCGAACGGGCACGCGCTGCATGTTGCCGGGGCGACATCTGGGAACAAGCTCACACAGCGCGAGGCCGATCAGCAGCAGAGAAATAAAGGCGGTCATCCGGGAGCATTGACGCCGATATTCCCGGCGCACCCAGGCGAGAAAGACGCGCACAACGAATTGGCGACGCAAAGCGCGCAAGCTCAGCCCGGCCAGCCGCAGCATGTGCAAGGACTGACCGCAAAAGAGACAGTCGCGGTCCAGCCTTCACCGCTGCAGGCCGACCAGACCGCCAACGATCCAGAATTGCATTCGATCTTGCAGCCGACCGTCAAGGCTGTAGAAAGCTTTTCCGACAGGACGGCACAGCCAAGCGCCAAGCCTACGTCGGAGCAACAGGCGGCGGCGGATACTTCGCCGCAGCAGGCGAGAGTTCGGCCGGCGAGCGGCAGCTGCGACATCGAAGCCTGCATGCGGGCCTACCGATCATTTCGCGCCACCGATTGCACTTATCAACCCTACGAAGGTCCGCGTCGCGCCTGCGTGACGCCGTATGAGGCGCAGCGCGGCGCCCCACGCACCCCGCCTCCACGCAGCAGGGATGTTGCGGCGCAGGGCAAAAATTACACCGTGAGAGCGTATGATAACGACGGGACAGATGTCAGCGCCGCCCGCGTCTACGGGCATGATGCCACTGACTATGACAATGGCAATGATGCCTACGATGAGGATGACGATACCGATGCCTACGCCAGCGCGCCCCACAGCATCGTCATCATTCGCCAACCGCCCTGGTTCCGCTGATCAACAAGTCGGTTCCGTGTCGGGTTGAACGCAGCCGCCAATGTGTTGCATTATGCCGGTGCGTTGAACCCGGACCTCGGCGTGATGGCGTTTTTTGTTTATCTTGTGGTCGCAGTCGTCACCGTCTTCGGTATCTTGCTGGAGATGGACGTGCTGGTGGAGCCCACGCATAAAATAGAGCTGGCCGTCACCGCGCCGCTAAAAGAAAAAGCGCCGATCGCGCAGCGCGTGATGCCGGAAACCGATGCCCGTGCCGACGAGCCGACGCCGGTGCAGGCCGCGCGCGCTCCGGCCGCGGTCGCCGTCTCCGACAAATGCGACGTCACGGCCTGCGCCGCCGCCTACCGGACGTTTCGAGCCTCCGATTGCACCTACGAACCCCGCGAAGGCGTACACGAGCTTTGCACCAAGGGGGTGCTGAGCGATCGGGCGGCGGCGGAGGCGGTACTTAACGCCCATGCCGACGTGCGGCCGGGCGCGAGCGCGCAATGCAACGTCGAGGTTTGCTCGCACGCCTATATCTCGTTTAGCGCCGCCGACTGCACCTATCAGCCGTTGGAAGGTCCGCGGCGGTTGTGCACGAAATAGTGCCGACTATCCGACGTAGGCGCGCTCGATTGCGGTGATGTCGAGCTTCTTCATTTTCATGAAGGCATCCATCACTCGCGCGGTCTTTTTTCGCATCCGGATCGCTCATCATTTTCGGCAACACCGCGGGGGTCACCTGCATAGATCCATATCGGCACGCACGACGGTGAAGCCTTTAGGGCCCCACCATTGCTTCATATGTTCGACGTCGGTGAACGCCTTCCACACAACCTCGCGCGGCGCATCGAACACACGCGAGGTGATGAATTCCTTTGCCGTTGCATCCATGACTGTCGTCCGTCGTTACATCACGACGACCATCCAGGAGACGCCGAACTTGTCCGCAACCATGCCGAAGGCCGGCGAGAAGAAGGTCTTGTCCATCGGCATGTGTATCTGGCCGCCTTCGCTGAGCGCCTTGAAGGCTTTTTGCGCTTCGGCAACGCTCGAAGGGATGAGCGACAGCGACACGCCCTTGAATTCTGGTTTCATGCTGCCGCGGCCGTCCGACATCATCACCGTCGAATCGCCGATGCGAATGCTCGAATGCATCACGCGTTCCGCGTTTTCCGGCGTACACATCGATTTGTCGGGGGCATCCTTCCAGCGCATCAGCGCCTGTACCTGCGCGCCCACGGCCTTCTTGTAGAACTCGATCGCCTCTTCGCAGCGGCCTTCGAAAGACAAATAGGGCTGTACTTGCATGGTCTTTCCTCCACACCGGGTCACTTGACAATTACGTTGATATCAACATATCATGGATCATGTCAAGCGGGCAAAATCTCCCTCCTTCGGTGACCCATCTCATCCGCGACAATTGCCTGTGCCTGCACGTGCAACGGGCGGCGCGGGCGCTGGCGCGGCGCTTTGACGAGGCATTCCGGCCGCTCGACCTGACGCAGGGCCAGTTCTCGTTGCTGACCTCGCTCAACCGCCCAAAGCCGCCGACGCTGGGCAGCGTTGCGGCGCTCCTGGCGATGGACCGCACCACCCTTACCGCCAACCTCAAGCCCCTTGAACGCCGTGGCTTGGTGAAAGTTTCGGTCGACAAGGAGGATCGGCGTAGCCGCCGCCTGGCGATCACGGCAGATGGCCGCGCGCTGTTGCGAAAGGCGACGCCGATCTGGAAGAAGACGCATGCCGAGGTGGAACGCTCGATCAAGCGCGGCAGCGCAGACGATTTGCGCGCCGCGCTGATGGCGCTGGCTTAGTCACACCTAATAGATCACCACGCTGCGAATCGACTTGCCCTCGTGCATCAGCGCGAAGGCGTCGTTGATCTTGTCGAGTGGCATGGTGTGGGTGATAAGATCGTCGATATTGATCTTGCCGGCCATGTACCAGTCGACGATTCGTGGCACGTCGGTGCGGCCCCGTGCGCCGCCGAAGGCGGTGCCCTTCCAGACGCGGCCGGTGACGAGCTGGAAAGGCCGCGTGGCGATCTCCTGCCCCGAGCCGGCGACGCCGATGATGATCGATTCGCCCCAACCCCGGTGGCAGCATTCGAGCGCTTGGCGCATTACGTTGACGTTGCCGATGCACTCGAAGGAGAAGTCGGCGCCGCCGCCGGTCAAGTCGATGACCGCCTGCACTACCTTGTCGCGGCCGACCACGTCCGGGTTGATGAAATGCGTCATGCCGAATTTCTCGGCGATCGCGCGCTTGGCCGGATTGGTATCGATGCCGACGATCTTGTCGGCACCGAACATCCTTGCACCTTGAATGACGTTGAGCCCGATGCCGCCGAGGCCGAATATAGCGACATTGGCGCCGGGCCACACTTTCGCGGTGTTGATGACGGCGCCGACGCCGGTCGTCACGCCGCAGCCGATGTAGCAGATCTTGTCGAACGGCGCGTCCTCGCGCACTTTCGCCAACGCGATTTCCGGCAGCACCGTAAAGTTGGCGAAGGTCGAGCAGCCCATGTAGTGAAACACCGGATCGCCGTCGCAGCGGAAGCGGCTGGTGCCGTCCGGCATCACGCCCTTGCCCTGCGTGGCGCGGATCGCGGTGCACAGATTGGAACGGCGCGACAGGCAGGTTTTGCACTGCCGGCATTCCGGCGTGTAGAGCGGGATGACGTGATCGCCCGGCTTCACCGAGGTGACGCCGGCACCGATCTCGCGCACGATGCCCGCGCCCTCATGGCCGAGGATTGCCGGGAAAATGCCTTCCGGATCGGCGCCCGACAAAGTGTAGGCGTCGGTGTGGCAGATGCCGGTCGCCATGACCTCGACCAGCGCCTCGCCGGCCTTCGGCCCCTCGATCTCGATCGTCTCGATGGTCAGCGGCTCGCCGGCTCTCCAGGCGACTGCGGCGCGGGTTTTCATGAGCGTCTCCTTCTTTTCTTCTGTCATGCCCGGCTTTTTGCCGGGCATCCACGGTTTTCTCGCTTGGCGCGAAGGCGTGGATGGTCGGGACAAGCCTGGGCATGACAGTATAGGGAATGGACTTCTCCTTCTCCGCCGAGCAGCAGGCGATCCGCGCCGCAATCGAAAAAATCTGCGCGCGGTTCGATGACGCCTATTGGTTGGCAAAAGACCGCGAGGGCGGCTTTCCGCACGATTTTCATCGCGCCTTCGCCGCCGACGGCTGGCTCGGCATTGCCATGCCGCAGGATTATGGCGGCGCCGGGCTGGGCATCACCGAAGCGGCGCTAATGATGCAGACGGTCGCGCAGTCGGGCGCCGGCCTGTCCGGCGCTTCCGCGCTGCATATGAACATCTTCGGCCTCAATCCGGTGGTAAAGTTCGCCAGCGAGGAGCAGAAACGACGCATGCTGCCGCCGCTGATCGCCGGCGACGATAAGGCTTGCTTCGCCGTCACCGAGCCGAACGCCGGGCTCAATACGCTCAATCTCAAGACAAAAGCGGTGTGCGAGGGCGACCGCTACATCGTCTCTGGACAGAAAATCTGGATCTCGACGGCGCAAGTCGCCAACAAGATGCTCATCCTCGCGCGCACGACGCCGCGCGAGCAGGTCAAGCAACACACGGACGGCCTGACGCTGTTCTACACCGCCCTCGACCGCAATCATGTTGACGTGCGCGAGATCGCGAAAATGGGGCGCAGCGCCGTCGATTCCAACGAGCTGTTCATCGACGCGCTGCCAGTGCCGGCCGCAGACCGCATCGGCGATGAGGGTCGCGGCTTCCAATACGTTTTGCACGGCATGAATCCCGAACGTATCCTGATCGCGGCGGAAGCCATCGGGCTCGGCCGGGCCGCGCTGCGCAAGGCGGCCTCATACGCCAACGCCCGTACGGTTTTCGACCGGCTGATCGGGCAGAACCAGGCCATCCAACATCCGCTCGCCAAATGCTGGATGGCGCTGTCCGCGGCGGAACTGATGGTATTCAAGGCGGCCTCGCTCTACGACCGCGGCGAGCCATGCGGCATTGAGGCGAATGCGGCGAAATACCTGGCGGCCGAGGCAGCCTTTGCCGCCTGCGAGAGTGCGGTGATGACGCACGGCGGTATGGGCTACGCCAAGGAATTTCATGTTGAGCGCTACTTGCGCGAGGCGATGATCGCCCGCATCGCGCCGGTTACGCCGCACATGATTCTGAATTACATCGCCGAACGCGCGCTGGGCTTGCCGAAGTCGTACTAGTGGAGGGCGGTCAGCTTGCCGCTTCGACCTGCTTTTCCTTGTGCGCGTCGATCACTTTTAACAGCGCGCGCAGCACGTCCGTCACGCCCTGCCCGGAGGCCGACGAGAGAACGAGCGGCGTGGTCTTGCAAGCCTTGTTCAGTTTTGCGCTCTGCGTCTTGATCGCTTCAGGCGTGAGCGCATCGGTCTTGGTCAACGCCACGACCTCTGGCTTGTCGTCGAGCCCGGCGCTGTAGGAGTCCAGCTCGCCGCGCACAATACGGTAGGCCTCGCCAGGATCACCTGCGGTGCCGTCGACGAGATGCAGCAGCACGTCGCAACGCTCGGTATGGCCGAGGAAACGGTCGCCGAGGCCGATGCCTTCGTGCGCGCCTTCGATCAGCCCGGGCAGGTCGGCGAGCACGAATTCGCGGTCGTCGATGTGCACGACGCCGAGTTGCGGATGCAACGTGGTGAAAGGATAGTCGGCGATCTTCGGCTTGGCCGCGCTGACCGCGGCGAGGAAGGTCGACTTACCGGCGTTGGGTAACCCAATGATGCCGGCGTCGGCGATCAACTTCAGCCGTAGTCGGATGATGCGCTCCTCGCCGGGCTCGCCGGGGTTGGCGCGGCGCGGCGCGCGATTGGTCGAGGATTTGAAATGCGCGTTGCCGAAGCCGCCATTGCCGCCCTGCGCGACGGTCGCGCGCTTTCCGGCTTGCGTAAGATCCGCGAGTAGCGTTTCGCCGTCCTCCTCAAAGACCTGCGTGCCGACCGGGACTTTCAGCACCACGTCCTTGCCGCCGGCGCCAGCGCGGTCCTTGCCCATGCCGTTGCCGCCGCGTTGCGCCTTGAAGTGCTGCTGGTAGCGGTAGTCGATCAGCGTGTTGAGGCCGGTGACGGCTTCGATGACGACGTCGCCGCCGTCGCCGCCGTCGCCGCCGTCGGGACCGCCGAACTCGATGAATTTCTCGCGCCGGAACGACACGCAGCCGTTGCCGCCGGCGCCGGAGGCGACGTAGACCTTGGCTTCGTCGAGGAATTTCATGGCCTTAGCCTATATGGCATCGCCGCGCCGACTTCCACAGATCGGCCGGGAATAAATCGTCGCGCCGGCCGATCTAGTCCCCCGCAAGCCATTGCAGGGAGGCCGTCCATGACGATCGACGATCGCGACCAAGGTCCAAACCGCCGCAAAGTGCTGGAATGCATGACCTGGGTCGGCACCGGCGTGTTGTGGACGGTCGCGGGCGGCGTGCCGCATTCGCTCGGCCTCATCGATTCCGCCCTCGCGGCGGAGCCCAAAGGCCTCACCTTCCTGCAGATCAGCGATAGTCATATGGGCTTCGACAAACCGGCCAATCCCAACGCCAAAGGCACGCTGGAAGAAGCGATCGACCGTATCAAGGCGATCCCGGTGAAGCCCGCTTTCATGATTCATACCGGCGACATCACCCATCTGTCGAAGGAATCCCAGTTCGACGATGCCGATCAGATCATCTCGCGGGCCAAGCTCGACGTGCATTACGTGCCGGGCGAGCACGACATCGTCGATCCGGACGTCAGAATCTACAAGGAGCGCTACGGCCGCGGCACCAGGGGCTCCGGCTATTACAGCTTCGACGCCAACGGCGTGCACTTCATGGGGCTGGTGAACGTCGCCAACCTCAAAGGAGGCGGTATGGGCAGCCTCGGCGACGAACAGCTCGAATGGATCGAGGACGATCTCAAGGACCGCTCGGCGTCGACGCCGATCGTGCTTTTCGCGCACATTCCGTTGTGGACGATCTACCCGGAATGGGGCTGGGGCACCGAGGATAGCGCCCGCGCGCTCGGCTACCTCAAGCGCTTCGGTTCGGTCACCGTGCTCAACGGCCATATCCACCAGGTGATGCAGAAGGTCGAGGGCAACGTCACCTTCCACACCGCGCGCTCGACCGCATTCCCGCAGCCGGCGCCGGGCACGGCACCGTCGCCCGGGCCGATGAAGGTGCCGGACGATCAACTGCGCAAGATGCTCGGCACCGCCAGCGTCACCTTCAAGCCGGGCGAGCAGCGCCTGGCCATCATCGACACGCCGCTCAAGAGCTGAGAAACACCGATGAGTTTTCGCATCCTGGCGCTCTTTGCCTCGTTCTTGTTCGCCGCAAACCCGGCCTTCGCGGCCAATGTCGACGTCAAAATCGACAACTTCACCTTCACGCCGCAGCAGCTCACGGTGAAGGCCGGCGACACGGTGACTTGGACAAACCGCGACGACATCCCGCACACCGTCACATCGAAGACCATGGCGTTTCGTTCAAAGGCCTTGGACACCGACGATAAGTTCTCCTTCACCTTCACGACGCCGGGCACCTATGCCTATTTTTGCTCGTTGCACCCGCACATGACCGGCACCATCGTGGTCGAGGCCAGCACGGGAGAGAAATAACGTTCGGTGAGCGGTGTTGACCGGTTCATAGTCCCCGTTGGCGAGGCCGGGCATTCGGTGATGACGGGCGGCACGGAGTTGGACGACGGCGGCAAGGCGGACCGCTTCAAGCAGCTTGCCTTGCCGCACCTCGATTCCGTCTACACGCTCGCACGGTATCTTATGCGCAATGCAAGCGACGCCGACGACGCCGTGCAGGAATGCTATTTGCGGGCGTTCCGACATTTCGCGACGTTTCGCGGCGGTGCGGTCAAGCCGTGGCTGCTCGCCATCTTGCGCAATGTTTGCCACGCCGCCTATTCGGAAAGCGCGCGGCTGGTCTTTGGCGGCGATGCGGACGAAGCGACGGCACTCGATCCGATCTGGCGCGAGCAAGCCGAGACGCCGGAGCAAACGGCGGTGCGGCGCGCTGAAACGGACACCATGCGCCGGCTGATCGGCGACCTGCCGGCGGAATTCCGCGAGGTCATCGTGCTGCGTGAGATCAACGACCTCTCCTATCGCGACATCGCCGCGGTCATTGAGGCGCCGATCGGAACGGTGATGTCGCGGCTAGCGCGGGCGCGCGGGCTGCTGCGCGATGCCTGGGTCGCGGCCGAAGGCGGGAGCAAACGCCGATGATTTGCGATGAAGCCAATGTTCTGCTGCATGCGCTGATCGACGGCGAGCTCGACGCCGGCAATGCGCGCGAAGTCGAGGCGCATATTGCCGGCTGCACGAAATGCGCGGCGGCGCTGCGCGTCATGCAGGATTTGCGCAAGTCGATCAATCCACGAGCGCTGCGCTACGCGGCTCCACCGGGCCTGCGGCGCAGCATCGAGGGCAAGCTGCCGACTTCTCCGGCGACCGCCGCAAGCCGGCGCGCTGCCATTAGGGGCTTCGCCGTGGGCGCGGTTGCAACCGCGCTGGCGGCAAGCGGCCTGCTGTTTGTTGTGACGCGCAACGACGAACGGCGACGCGTTCTCGACGAGATCGTTTCGGCGCATCTGCGTTCGCTGCAGGGGCAGCATTTGACCGACGTCGCCTCCAGCGACCAGCATGCGGTCAAGCCCTGGTTTAACGGACGCCTCGCCGGATCGCCGCCGGTCGTGGACCTGACCGCGCAAGGTTTCACCTTGATGGGCGCCCGCATCGATTATGTCGACGCCAAACCGGTCGCTGCGATCGTCTATCGCCGCCGCGTACACGTCATCAACTTGTTCTGCGAGCCGGCAGAGAGCCAGGCGGAGTCCTCGGCATCGATGCAGAGCCTGCACGGCTTCAACGTGCGTTCGTGGCGCGAGAAAGGGATTCATCTTTGGGCGGTCAGCGATCTCAGCGCCGACGAGCTCAGCGAATTTGGCGAGAAATTCGCTGCCGCTTTGAAACAGTAGCGTTACGCCGGCAGGAAGTGCGTGGTGCCGTCGCGTTTGATGCGCTCGAGCAGGTCGACCTCCCACGACAAATAGGCGTTCATCGCCGCCTCGTTGTCGCTCGGCCGTTCGTAGGGTTTGAGCCACACGTCGAGCGGCTCGTCGGCCATCTGCTCGGTCTTCGACAGCGGGAAGCCGGCAGCCGCCCATGCTGCGTTGCCGCCCTTGAGCCAATGCACCGGATTTCTCGTCAGCGCGCGAGCTTCATCCACGGCAAGGCCGGCGACCACGCCGTCCTCGGACGTTAAAATGACTGTGCTGCGTTGCTGGACTTTAGGCCATGCGCGCTCGAGCCGGCCGCGGATGGCGAACCAGGCGCCGGGGATATGGCCGCGGCGGTAGTGCCGACTGCTGGACAGGTCGATCACGGTCACATCGTCAACGTCAAGAATCTTCGAAGCCTCGACCGCTGCATCGGCGGGAGGCTGGGCGAGAAGCAGCGGTACCGGCTCGCCGGTTTCGTCGCCGGTCTCGGCCAGCACGAACACATCTTTCCAGCCCATCTGCTTGAGCCAGGAGGCGGTCATCAGCGTGCGCACTTCCTTGTCGTCGCTCAAGACGATACGGGAGCCAAGCACGCCGGCATAGATGTCGGTTTCCTGCACCAGTTGGCCGCCGGGCGCCGAGACGGCAGCGGGGAGGTGGCCGGCCTTGAATTCAGCGGGATCGCGCACGTCGAACACGTAAGTCGTGCGCGCGCTGTCGTTGCGCCACTTCTCCAGGGCTGCGCGGCCGATGCGCTCGACTTTCCATTTGCGCGCGACTTGTTCGGCGGCGGGCTTCGCCCAGGCCAGGCCTCGACTCGTCACCTCCGGCGCGCGATCACTCTTGCCCGATGCGCAGGCGAAGCCGGCGAGATGCCAGCCCATGGTGCCGTTGCGCAGCGCCACGACCTTGTTCGGCACGCCGGCGTTTATAAGCGATTGCGCGCCGATAATGCTGCGGGTGCGGCCGGCGCAATTAACGACGACGGTGGTGTCGGGCGACGGCGCGATGTCGTGCACGCGCAGCACCAGCTCCGCGCCCGGCACGTCGATGCCGCTCGGAATGGAAATGCGCGAATACTCGTCGAACGGCCGTGAGTCGAGCACCACCATCTTGACGCCGCTCTGCATCAATGCGTTGAGCTCCTGCGCGCTGATGCTGGGCGTGCCGCGGTCGTGCTCGACGAATTCGCCGAAGGCCTTGCTCGGCACATGCACGCCGGAAAAAGTCACAAGTCCCGCCTTTTCCCAAGCGGCGATGCCGCCGTCGAGCACGGCAAGATCGCTGTAGCCGGCGCGGGCGAGCACGGCGGCGGCTTTTTGCGCGGTGCCGTCGTTTTCATCGCACAAGACGATGCGCGTGTCCTTGCGCGGCACCAGCCGCGCGAAGCGTAATTCCAGCCGCGACAGCGGCACGTTGCGCGCCCACAACAGGTGGTTCTGCGAAAAGGTCAGCTCCTCGCGCACGTCGACGAGCGCGAGCTCGCCGGCGTCCTCAAGCATGGCTTTGACGGCGGCGGCGCTGACGGGGCGAAGCTGACTGGATGCCGACATTGCGTTCAAACTCGTCATGCCCGGCTTTATGCCGGGTATCCACGCCTTTTGCCTTGTTGCCAAGGCGTGGATGGCCGGGACAAGCCCGGCCTCATGAGGCCGCCATGCGCATGGTGTCGATCTTGCCGGTCTTCAGATCGATCTTGATGCGCTCGATCTTGTCGAGGTCGGTGCCGGTGACGCGCACAAAACGGGCCTTGTCGGGATAGTCGATCGAGTGAATGGCGCCATCCTGATAGATGCCGGCCATGCCGGGGTTAAGCCGGTACTTCTTGTTTGGCTTGAGCTTGGCGTGGTCGGGGTCTTTGCCGTCGTCCTCGCGTTGCCACTCGATCATGTCGGTGTATTGCTTGGCCTGGCCGTAGATCGCCCATGACTTGCCGTGATCGTGCGGCGGCGAGACGCGGGCCTTGTCCATCACATGGCTGAGCACCTGGAAGCCGAGCTTGGGATCTTCGTACAGCACCTTGATGCCGGCCGGCTGATCCTCACCGCAATATTTCTCGACGAAGTCCTTGTTTTTGAGCAGATGCTCGAGCTTTTGCCGCACCTGTTCGCGACCCGCCGGACCGGGGTCGCGCGCAAGCGCCGTGCGACAGTCGGCGATGAATTGGTCGAGATCGTATTGGGCCATGGCGTCCTCCCTTATAGACGGCGAACATATATAGTTTTGCGCATCTTAACGCCGGACGCCAGCGGGTCGTTCGCCAAGTCGCCTCGTCATTGCTCGCAGCCGGGTCATGGCCGGGTTT
>Ga0335083_10000456_pt1 | contig 63180 bp, 56 predicted proteins | sample Lox_Sample_42_FD_206716 | JGI IMG/M metagenome (GOLD analysis project Ga0335083, IMG submission 206716) | Soil microbial communities from Loxahatchee National Wildlife Refuge, Florida, United States - Lox_Sample_4.2 | ecosystem: Environmental > Terrestrial > Soil > Wetlands | place: USA...
TCACAGCACCGTCAGGGCACCGAGCGCGGCCCGACGAGAGACCGCCGGAAACGGCGTCGCGGCGGGCAGACCGCATTGCTGGCGGTCGTGGCCGCCGTGGTCATCGCAGGCGCCGGCATCGTCATTTCGCGAAGCGTCGGTAGCAGCCGAACAGCGGCACCGGCGCGCACCAGTGCCCCCGGGCGGGTCGGTGCTCCCAGCAAGAGCGCCACCCACACGACGACGGGAGGGTCACGGACCACCGCGCCGCCCAGGAAGCACAAGACCGGCGCGCACACCACGGGGGTAGAACGAGGCACCGAGCCCTGGAACCGCCGCCTGTACGCCTGGAGGCCCGCGCCCGGACGAGGTCTCCCAGACTTCTACTACCGGTTGTTTTACGCGGGTTCTTCTTGCTCTGCGACTGCGAGTTACAGCTGTTGGAAGGTCAGGGTCGTCACCCGCCATGGCTGCCCTCGCGGAGTCATGTTGATCCTCGAGGAGACACGGGGCGACGCAGACGTGGGTATCACCTGGGGATTCAGCAGACCACTGGCCGCAAGAACAGCGGGCGTCGTCGAAGTGGACGCAGACCAGAGCGGCGTCGGGAGTCGGGTCGACTCGATGCTCTGCAGGACCTCACAAGCCGCCGGCTAGACCGAACCGGCGAACGCTTCACGCCGATTCGTTAGTGTCGCGCTTCTGGTCCGTTCGGGTCAGGTATGCGGCTGTCGATCTACCTACCCTCATCGGTTGTGAGCGAGCCGGCGTCCTCGGGCCCTGGAGGGCGCCTCTGTCCGAATGGACGGCGCTCCGACTTGACAACTCATAGATCTTCGCTACTCCTACCCGGCACGCATCGCGGTACGTGCGGGGAGGTTTGGTCCGCGTGCTCGGGGTAGTGCCTGGGCTAAGCGGCAGGGGCATGGAAGGAGACTCATGACGGTCACGGGCGCACACGCGCCGACGCTGCGCGATTACGGACGCATCCTCTGGCGCAGGCGCTGGATCGTCGTCCTCGTCGCGCTGCTCGCGACGGCAGCGGCGATCGCGATCGCCGAGCGGCAGGCTCCGAGGTATCAGGCCTCGTCTGAGGTCCTCCTCCAGAACTCGGACCTCGCCTCGAGCCTCACCGGCCTCGCGAACAGCGGACTTGCCAACAACCCGGCCTGGCTCGACCAGACGCAGGCCGACCTCGCGACCGTTCCGGCCGTCGCCGAGAAGGCGATCGTCCACGCAGGCGCGCGAGGCTTGAGCGTCCCCGACTTCCTCCGGATGTCGAACGTCACCCCTGACGCCAACGCCGACATGCTCCACTTCAACGTCACGAACGGGAACGCGGCGCTGGCGCGGAGGCTCGCGGCGACCTACGCGCACGCCTACGTGTCCTACCGGCACCAGGTCGACACTGCTGAGGTCCAGCAGGCGCTTCGCGCCGCGAACGCGCATCTGGCGCGGATCGCCTCAACAGCCGGCACCCATTCGCCCCTGTACCAGTCCGTCGAGAGCAAGGTGCAAACGCTCCAGACTCTGAGCGCGCTGCAGACCTCGAATGCGATCGTCGTCCAGCCGCCGGCCGCCGCCACTCAGGTCTCGCCGCGACCGAAGCGCGATGCCGCGCTCGCGCTTGCGCTGGGCCTGATACTCGGCATCGGCCTTGCCTTCCTGCGCGAGACGCTCGACACGCGAATCCGCTCTGCGGAAGAGATTTCGGAGGGTCTCCGCCTGCCGCTGCTGGGGCGCCTCCCGGCACCGCCCAAGCGGCTCGCCTCGAAGCGGCAACTCGCGAGTGTCGTCGAGCCGGCGAGCCCGACCGCCGAGGCGTTCCGCCTGCTGCGGACGAACCTCGACTTCGCGAAGATCCAGCACGGGACACGCACGATCCTCGTGACGAGCGCACTCGAGGGCGAGGGCAAGACCACAACCGCCGCGAACCTCGCCGTCACGCTGGCCCGCGCGGGCCGCAGCGTGGTCGTCGTCGACCTCGACCTGCGCCGTCCGGCGCTGCACGACTTCTTCGATCTCGGCCAATCGCCGGGATTCACGAACGTCGTTCTGGGCGAGCTCACGCTGGACGCGGCGCTGCGTCACGGCAGCGAGGGGGAAGCCGAGCGCTCCTTCGATCCGTCCCGGCGCACCTATTCCGGCAATGGAAACGGAAACGGCCACGGCTCGCACGGCCCCCTGTCGAGCGGCAGGCTCGAGGTGCTGCCGGCAGGTCCGCAGCCGCCGGATCCGGGGGAGTTCGTCGAGGCTCCGGCCGTCCAGCACCTTCTGGACGAACTTCGCAACCGCGCGCAGCACGTGATCGTCGACGCGCCGCCGCTCTTGTCGGTCGGTGACTCACTCTCGCTTAGCTCGCGCGTCGACGGTCTATTGCTCGTGACCCGGCTGACGATGATGCGGCGGCCGGTGTTACGCGAGCTGCGGCGTGTGCTGGACACAATCCCGACCGCGAAGCTCGGCTTCGTACTCGGTGACGCCGAAGCCGAAGAGCGCTACGGCTACGGCATCCGGTACTACGGGTACGGCGCGCCCGCAGAATCCGAGACGGCACGGCCGGTCGCCTGACACGAACCGCCGTGGAGGGGGCCATGGTCGAGCAAACTGCGGCGACCGACCTTTCGAGGCCGGGAGGCGCTGCGCATACGCCGGGCAGACGCGGCTGGATCATGCGGCGGGCACTCCTCGCGGCGGACGTCGCCGGGCTGACGGCCGCGTACCTGATCGCGTCTCAACTTTTCCCTGCAGCAGCCCACCACGACACGGTCGGCCCCTCGAAGGAGCGGTTGGTCTTCTTGGCGACTCTTCCGCTCTGGGCGATCGTGGCTAACACCTACGGCCTCTACGAGGGCGACGACGAGCGCGCCGACCACTCGACGGCCGACGAGCTGCTCGGCGTCCTGCACCTCGTCACCATCGGGACATTCCTCGTCATGTTCGCCGGCTGGGTGACGGGAGCGATCCATCCGACGCCGCCGAAGCTCTTCACCTTCTGGCTGCTTGCGATCTTCGGCGTCACAGCCGCCCGCGCCGGTTGCCGTTCGCTCGTCCGGCGCCTTCCGGGATACGTCCAGCGCACGCTCGTGGTCGGCGCAGGCGACGTCGGACAGCGGATCGCGAAGAAGATCCTCCAGCACCCGGAGTACGGAATCGAGCTTGTCGGTTTCGTCGACGATCAACCGAAAGAACGGCGACCCGACCTCGGGGAGCTCACGATCCTAGGTCACGTCCGGGAACTCGAAAGGCTCGTGCGCGAGCACTCGATCGACCGAGTGGTCGTCGCCTTCTCGAACGACCGCCACGAGGTGACGCTCGATCTCGTAAGGATGCTCGAGGAGCTCGACGTGCGGGTCGACGTCGTGCCGCGCCTGTTCGAGGCGATGGGCACGAACGTCCGGATGCACAGCGTCGAAGGGTTGCCGCTCGCTGCGCTGCCGCGGGTGCGTCTCTCCCGCACCGCGAACGCCGCAAAGCGACTGCTCGATCTGGCGCTCTCCCTGCTCGCCTTTGTGGTGCTCGTGCCGTTCGCGCTCCTGGTCGCTCTCGCGATCAAGCTCGACTCGCGTGGTCCGGTCTTCTTCCGTCAGACCCGCATGGGCTCGGGCGAAGAGACGTTCCGGATCTTCAAGTTCCGGACGATGGTCGCAGACGCCGAGGCGCGGAAGGGCGAGGTGATGGGGCGCAACAAACACTCGCGCGAGGGCGGCGACCCTCGCATGTTCAAGGTGCCCGGCGATCCGCGGGTCACGCGCATCGGAGGCGTCTTGCGACGCACTTCCATCGACGAGCTGCCGCAACTGCTGAATGTCCTCCGCGGCGAGATGAGCCTCGTCGGACCGCGGCCGTTGATCCTCGAAGAGGACCAGCACGTTGTCGACTGGCGCCGCCGACGGCTGCACGTGAAACCGGGGATCACCGGACTCTGGCAGGTACTGGGCCGCGACGACATTCCTTTCGAGGAGATGACCGTGCTCGACTACACCTACGTCACGAGCTGGTCGCTGCTCGGTGACATCCAGCTCATGCTGCGGACACTCCCCGCAATGACGCGAGCGAGGAGCACGTACTGATGGATGCGCTGACCGTCCCGCGAAGCGATGTCCTCGGAATCCCGACGCTGGTCGGAGACGTCGATTCGGCGGCGGACGTCCTCGTGGAACGGGCCGTTCAGAAACACGGCGGCTACGTATGCCTGTGCAACGTCCACACGCTCATGCTCGCGCAGAGTGACGCGGCGGTCCGCGCTGCGCTCTGCGACGCATCGGTCGTGCTGCCCGACGGCGCTCCGGTCGCCTGGCTGCAGCGCCGGCACGGAGAGAACGCGGCGAGACGGGTCGGAGGGGCCGATCTCATGGCCGCGGTAGTGGACCGGGGTCGGGAGCACGGACTGCGACACTTCTTCTTCGGATCGACTGAACCGGTCTTGACCCGCCTGGTCGACGCACTCGAAACGCGGTACCCGGGAGCCGAGATCAGCGGAGTGGCAGCACCGGCGTTCGGAACAGCCGCAGACATTCAGCCACCTAGCGACCTCGGTTCGGCCCACTTTGCGTGGTGCGGGCTCGGTGCGCCGAAGCAGGAGCTCTGGATGCAGCGCTTCGCCGAGACGCTTGCTCCTGCGGTCGCCGTCGGGGTGGGCGCAGCGTTCGACTTCCTTGCAGGGACGAAGGAGCGCGCTCCTCTGTGGATGCAGCGGCATGGTCTCGAGTGGCTGCACCGCCTCGGAGGCGAGCCACGCCGCCTGGGCGGGCGTTACATCACCACGAACTCGCGATTTGTGGTCAGTGCCGCAGCAGACCTGACTCGCAGGCGGTTCGTGTGAGCGCAGCTCCCACGCTCTCGCTGAGCGGCGGCCGTCACTCGGTCGCGGCCGGGGAGTCGCCGATGCGCCTCGCGGAGCGGTGGGGTCTGGGCCTGGCCGTACCGATCGCCTGCTCGGCGGCAGGTGCTGCGCTGCTGGTCGAGGTGGGCGTCACAGCCGCCGTCGCGTTTTCTCTTGCCATTGTCACGGTCGGCCTGCTCGTGACTCTGCGTGAGACACCGATGCACAAGCTGCTCGTCGGCGGGCTCCTTGGTCTCTCCGCGACCGTCGACCTGATCGGTCACTTCCGCGTCGGCCCAACGACCGCGTACGCGTGGGTGACCGGGGCGGTCGCCGCTGTCGTCGTCGTAGTCGCATTGGCCACACCGGCACGCTCTCTGTCGCCCGCGGCCCGCCGGGTCATACGCTCGATGGCGCTCTTTCCGGCCTGGGCGCTGCTATCCATTCTCTGGGCGCCGGTGTCACTTCAGGCTGCTCAGAATCTTCTCGTATATCTCGCCTTCTCGGCCATCGTCGCAGTCGCAGCAGTAGCCTCAGCGACGGGAGTGGTCACGTTCGCCACCCTCCGTCGCGCGATGATGTGGACGCTAGGCCTGGGCAGCGGCCTCTACTGCGTCAGTCTCGCGCTGGACGGCCTCGGCGGTAGCGCGCTCGTCAGTGCTCGCGCATACGCGCTGTTCGCAGCCGTCGGCGTCGGCTGGTGTGCCGCGCTCGGAAGGCATGGATATCGCGCCGAACTAAGGGCGGCGCTGGTGCTGTCCTGCCTCGTCCTTCTCAGCCTCTCCCGAACGGCGTTCGTTGCGTCGCTTCTGCTGCTCGCGGTCGGGCTCATTGGCTTCCGGACGCCACGGGACATTCGTCGCTCAATCGCAATCCTCGTCTGCATCGGCGCAGTCGCGTTCGGCCTCTACACATATTCGAATCCGTTCTCGGCGCGATTCAGACAGGGCGATGTCGCGGCGGTCGGCGGCTTCGAGCTCAACGTGATGGGGAGGGAGGAGCTCTGGCACATCACTTGGGTCGACGCCCTGCGACATCCTCTCATCGGAGGCGGTATTGGATCCGCGGACGTATTGGTGCGCCGCGCAACTCCGTCTGACGACAATCCGCACAACGACTACCTTCGCGTGTTCCACGACCTCGGCGGGGTCGGCCTCGCAGCCCTTCTGCTCGCATTGGGCGCCCCCCTCGTCGCGTGTTACCGGGCTTACCGGAGCACCCCTGCGGCCAGACGCGAGCCGAGAAGCATCCACCTCGGCGGCGTCCTCACTCTGGCCGCACTCGCATTCGGAATGACGACAGACAATCCACTCGTCTACTTGTTCGTTCTCGCGCCTGTTGCTGTCGTAGTCGGATGCTCGCTCGGGTTTCGCGACGATGCACAAGACCGGCATTACAGGAGCATGTGAAAGTGCGGGTCGCCTTCATCACGAACAGGCCAGCGCACTACCGGTTGCCGACGTTCGAACAGCTCGCTGGCCGATACGACGTCGACTTCTTCTTCACCGCGACGAAGCCCGGCAGATGGTGGTCCGCCCAACAGCCGTCCGACTTCGGGGACCTTCGCGCGAGCTATGTCAGCTCGAGGACCCTTTACCAGATACTCAGGCGGAGGGAGCACGAGGTCGTCATAAGCTGCCTGGGCGGGAGAACACACTTGGCCGCGACCGCCGCGGCCGTCGCGCGGTCGCAGGTCCCATTCGTCCTGTGGGTGGATATGTGGTTCTACCCGCGCAGTGTTGTTCACGCCGCAGGACGCCCGCTAACACGGAACCTGCTGCGCCGCGCCGACGCACTTGTCTCCTGCGGGCCGCATGTGTCGGAGTGGATCTCGGAGGAAGTAGGTCGCACAGCCGCGATCTACGAGATGCCAAACGCCGTCGACAACGACCACTTCACTCAACCCGTAGAGCCATCTGAGATCGCGCGCTTCCGAGCACGGCACGGCCTCCAAGGAATCACAGCGTCTTTCGTGGGACGGCTCGAGCCGGAAAAGGGGCTAGACGTTCTCTTGCAGGCGGTTGCAGCGACACATGAGCCGTTCGACCTCGTCATCGCCGGAGAGGGCTCGCTCCGCGAGCCATTGACAGACCTCACAGCAGCGCTCGACATCGCCGATCGTGTCCGATTCATCGACTGGCTCGATCAGGAGAAACTGCCGACGCTCTACCAGGCGTCGGACGTATTCGTGTTCCCGTCTGTCTCGACACGGCTCGTGAAGGAGACGTGGGGGCTCGCTGTCAATGAGGCGATGAGCGCCGGGCTACCGGTGATAGCGACCGACGTCGTCGGAGCGGCTGCGGGCGGGCTCGTGCAGGAAGGAGTGACCGGCTGGGTCGTACCGGAGAGAAGCGTGCTCGAACTCTCGAGGGCGCTCGACCAAGCGGCATCGGACGGTCAGGCACGGGAGTCGCGTGGAGAGGAAGCGCAGCGACGAACCAGGGAGTACACGTTCGAAGCCGGCACCGAGGCCTTCGAAGCGGCCCTCGAACACGCGGTCGACGTGCGCGGGCGCGCGGCATGAACCCCGGGCGTCTCTCCCGGAGGCTGAGCGGGTCGTTCGGACTCGGATTGCTCGATCAGGGATTCCAGTCGGCGATCACCTTCGGCTTGACGATCGTCGCCGCCCGCTCAGTCGGCCCTTCGGGACTGGGCGCCGTCGCGCTCGGCTTCGCCGCGCTACTCATCCCCGCAGGCCTCCAGCGCGCCCTGGTCATCGACCCGTACGTCACCTACCGGGAGGGAGTCGGTAGCGACGCGGACGCCTACCGCGCGGCGCTCTCCATGTCGCTCGCAACCGGTCTGATCTTCAGCGTGGCGTTCGTGCTCGGCGGAGCGGTAAGTGACGGGGCGCTTCACCAGGGGTTGCTGACCTTTGCGCCGTGGGTCGCGCCGTACCTCGTGCAGTCACTCTACCGGGCAGCAGCGTTCCGCCATGGTCGGGGCAGCGCTGCAGTCGGCGTCTCGGCCCTGTCGTTGGCGCTTTTCGGCGCGCTGCTCGCAATTGGGCTGCGAGGGTCCGTTTCCGGAGTTGTCGCCGCCTGGGGACTCGGCATGACGGGCGGTGCGGTGGCCGCACTCTCGTTGTCGAGTGCCATTCCCGCCGGCCCGCGCGGCGCATGGAGATGGTTCCGGTGGGACGCGCTGCCGTTCGGGCGTTGGCTCGCATGTGCGACCGCCCTCTTCACTACCAGCACCTACGTCGTGCTCGTCCTGCTCTCCACCATCCTCGGCCCTGCCGCCGTCGGAGGCTACCGGGCGATCGAGTCGGCGTTCTCGCCGCTCTCGCTCGTCGCCGTAGGCCTCACCAATCCCGGCGTCCGCGAGCTGCGGGACGCCGTCGTCACCGGCCGCGGGGAAGTGCGCATCGCTGCCGCGCTCGGAGGAGTTGCTGCCGCAGCAACCGGCACGTATGCCCTTGTCCTCTCGAACTGGGAACACGGCCTGATGCGGCTGCTCGGGAGCCAGTTCGAGCCGTACCTATTTCTCGTCGCGCCGATCGCCGTCGGCCAAGTGATCCTCGCCCTGGCTCTTGGTTTCGAGCTATTGCTGAAGGTAAAGCGACGAGGCCGTCTCTTTCTACCGGTCGGGATCCTCTCGCCTCTCGCCGCCGTCATTTCTGCGCCGCTGTCCGCTGCCTATGGTGGCTTGGAGGCGGCGGCCTGGGCTATCGCGCTGAGCGGCGTTCTATCCTCGGCATGGTCGGTCTTAGCGGCGCTCCGAACCTCCAGGCGCCCGCACTTCGCTCTCCGCGTCGACACTGTTGGCGATGCGACCGAGTTGAGCAGGCGGCCCCTGGCGGGGCGGATTCGTAGGGGACCCGCGTGACGATCAACCATAAGTTCGTGCGGAGGCTCCGTGGACTACCGCGCACATGGCGTGAGTTCGACCGCGCACTATCGATTCTTGCGACACTCCGGGACGAAGGCTGGCAGGCTTCCGCATCCGGCGTGCCTGTGGACGGAGAGGGGAGGCCGTCCCCCTGGTACTCAATGCCTGCCAGGGTTTGGCTCGAGCGCCGCCTTCGCGTGAGCGATCGTGTGTTCGAGTTCGGCGCGGGCCAGTCGACGCTTTGGTACGCATCCCGCGTGCGTAGTGTGAGCTCAGTCGATCACGACGAAGCTTGGGTTCGCCGCCTTCGGTTGCAACTTCCATGCAATGCCACGGTCGACCTCGCATCACCCGAAGACTACGTCTGCGCGCTTCCTCGTCTCGGCCGCGAATTCGACGTCGTCGCGATCGATGGCATCGCCCGTAGCGAGTGTGCTGGGGTGGCCGCTGAGTGGATCACTCCTGGTGGTCTCATCGTCGTCGACAACAGCGATCGCCCAGAGAGCGCTGCCGGTATTGAGGCACTTGTTGCTAGGGGCTTTCGACACATCGACTTCATTGGCTTCACCAATGGCTACTCGACCTTGACGTGCACCTCGGTGCTCTTCCACGCACCGGAACGGTGGCTGGGGCTGAGCGCGCCACCGCACCTGGGGTGGTGAGCATGCTCGCGGCGCAGGCCATTAGAAGGGTCCGCCGAGGCTTCCATAAGACGGCAGCCGAATCTCGGCTTAGAGAAGTCTGCGGACGTCCAGCGGCAGAGATGGTCCCCTCGGATTCGGCTCGGTCGGATTAGTCCAGTCGCATGCGCGTTCTGCTCGCTCACAATCGCTACCGGACCGCGGGCGGTGAAGAGCGCCACGTCGACCTTCTCGAAGACGGCCTCAGTCGGGGAGGAATCGAGGTCCAGCGGCTGGACGTAGTGAGTCCCCAAAGCGCATCGCTGTCGACGCGCGTCCGCCTCGGCGTGACGCTCGCGTACCGAATGCGGGGAGCCGCGATCGCCAGAGAAGCGCTCGCACGGTTCAGACCCGACGTCGTTCATTTCCACAACTTTCTCCCGCTCCTGACATCGGCAGCCCTGCGCGAGGCGCGACTTCACGGCGCACGGGTCGTCCTGACCCTCCACAACTACCGCTTTGCGTGCCCGGCGGGGACACTGCTCCGGAACGGTGAGATTCACGAAGACTGTATCGAAGGCTCTTCTCTGCTCTGCGGAATCCGCAACTCCCGAGGGAGCTTGAGCGAGAGCATTGCCTACGGCATCGGAATCGAAGCACAGCGGCGCCTGCGGTTGTTGCATCGGTGGGTGGACGCCTACGTTGCTCCCTCTAGGTTTCTGGCATCCATGCTGAACAGGGCCGGCTATCCGCCTGACCGCATTCACACGATCTACCACGGCACCCCTATAGATACGGCGCGCTCCAATGGTGGCGACTTCATCCTGTATACCGGTCGCCTATCGGAGGAGAAGGGAGTGCGAACTCTTCTCTCCGCCTTGCAACGGATTCCAGACGCCCGGTTTGTTCTTGCCGGCGATGGACCGCTGGCAACGGAGGTGCGCGAGCAGGAACGTCCTGGCCTGGAATACCGAGGCTACGTCGATACTGCCTCTCTTGCAGAGTTGAGGCGCAAAGCACGCTTCACCGTTGTTCCGAGTGAGTGTTTCGAGGTGCAGCCGTTCGCTGTTTTAGAGTCCATGGCAGCGGGGAAAGCTGTTGTCGCGAGCCGCCTCGGGGGACTCGAGGAGATCATTGAGGACGGCCGCAATGGCGTGTTCGTTCCGCCAGGCGATCCGCAGGCGCTAGCGGACACGATAGGCGCGCTCTGGACCGACCCAACACGCGCAGCGGCTATGGGCGATCAGGCATTGAGCTACGCGGAAGAGCACTTTTCTCTCCCGGATCAAACGGGCCGCGTCGTCGAACTGTATGAAGAACTCCTGGCGGAGAGAGGTTGAATGCGTGACGATCCGCTGACTCATCCCGAGCTGGCCATCCGGCGACTCTACGGCTACGTCGCGTACCGGATCGGCTCCGGGCCTGACGCCGAGGACGTCGTCTCGGAGACGATCGAGCGTGCGCTCCGCTACCGCGGCTCGTTCGATGAGCGAAAGGGACCAGCTTCGGCATGGCTGGCCGCGATCGCCTCCCACGTCATCGCGGACCGTGCCCGCGCGTGGAAAGCTGAGCAGGCGATCGAGCCCGAGGTAGATGCAGCGGTGGAGGACTTCAGCAACCGCGCCGTCCGGCGGCTCGACCTGCACGAATGCATCGCGTCGCTCGACGATCGGGCGCGCGAACTGCTCGCCCTCCGTTACGGCGCCGACCTGACGGCGCATCAGATCGCACAGCTGCTCGGCCAGCGGACCAACACGATCGAGGTCGCACTCCACCGTGCGCTCTCACAGTTACGCGAGCTTCTCGGGGGACCGCACGCATCGGAACGCCGTGATCCAACGCGGGCAGTGCTCAGGTCCGACCGCTAATGGCCGCCACGCGGTGGGCAGGGCCCGCGATGGCTCGGGTAGTACGCGATCGGGACGAAACCGAACCTCTCGGCTAGACGGAGCTCCCACGGGGTGCTGATGTACAGCTCGAACGTGCCGTGGTCGGGCGGGTGGGGCCCTATGACTTTGGCGAGGCAGTAGAACCCGGCGCTCGTGTATTCCGTGGAGCTCGCTGAGACGCCTCCCGAGAAGAGTGAGCCGGAGGTCGACGGGTGGCTCTTCCCGGAGTGCACGGTGCTCTTCACCGTGTGGACTACCGAGCTCGAGGCGTGCCCGACGGCGCCGGCGGCGTAGCTGAGGCCTCCCGTCAGGCCGGCAGCGACGAGCGCCACGACGGCGACGGCGAGCGCGAGCCCGAGACGGGGCGACGGGCGGAGGTTGGCGGGGGCACGGTCTTCCTCGATCCGGGCGGCCAGCTTGCGGACGAAGTCGTCGTCGGGCAGGGGCCGCTTTGCCCGTAGGAGCCGCTCGAGTCTGCGCTGTCTGAACATGTCCTTACCCCCGTCGCCGGTTACCTACTGCTCTTACCGGCCGGCGGCCCATTTCCTTACGAGCGAGGGCGGGATCGTCTTGGGAACGTCGTGCGGATCGAGCAGCCGGGCGGCGGCGAACGCCGCGTTCCGTTCGGCACCGGTGCTCACGAGGGCGAGTCGAAGCTCGAGCTGCCAGTCATGTGGGTCTCGGTGAAGCGCCGAGATCATGTCCTTGCGGGCCGCACCCGCCTCGCCGCGCCTGGCAGCGATGGACGCACGCAGATCCCAGGGTGCGGACGACCAGGGGTTCCACACCTCGGCACGGCGTGCATACCGATCCGCCGTGGCGAGCGCACCGCCTGCATACGCGTTGACAGCTCGGTCGAGCGAAACGTTCGCCATGACGGTGGTGAACCCCACCGCTGCGAGCACGGCCGAGACAGCGGTGATCGGCCAGCGGACTGTCCCGGGAAGGCGGGAGTTCGCCGCGCGTTCGCGGACGACGAGGGCGACGCCGACCAGGACCCCCAGGGCCGACACGCCGAGGAGCTGCCAATCCCAGTCGACGGCGGCGTGGACGAGCCAGGCCGAGTACGCGGCCAGCGCGCCGGCCGTCAGCCTCCCTCGCGTGCGGAGTGCCGCCACCACCGGCGTGAGCAGAGCAACGAGCAAGATCACCAGCCCCACGACTCCCACCTCGCTCAGCGTCTGGAGGTAGAGGTCATGCGTGTCCTGGGCCACGAATGCGTGCCTCGGATCGGCCGCCCACGCCTGCCAGAACGTGCCGCCGCCGTGGCCGACCAGTGGCGAACTGCGGAAGCTGTGCCACGCCACGCGCCAGAGGTGAAGCCGGCCGTTCGAAGAGAGGTTGAACAGTCGGCTCTGCTCGTTCGGCGAACCGCCCTTGGGCGCGTGGTGAAAGTCGGTCCAGACGACCCTCGCCTCGTATACGGGCGAGCCCTTCTCGGCCCACGCGAGCGCGATGCCACCGGCCACCGCGACCACGAGAACCGTTGCCCACGCCTTGCGAACGAGCTCGGGAATCCGGAGCCGCTTTTCCGCCGCGTAGGCGGCAGCCCCGGCCGCGGCACCGGCGAGTGCGACGAGCACGAGCTCTACGAGCAAGCGATGCCCGGCCGCCGAAGCCGCGGCGAGGCTCGAGCCGCGCACCCGCAGCGCGTCCGGGCGAGACGCAAGCCAGATGCCGAGAGCGGTCGGAATTGCGAGCAGCGCACCGACCGCGGTGAGCTGGAGCCGGTGATGATCGACCGCGACGGCGACGATCAGTCCGGCCGCGAGCGCGAGCCACGCGCCACGGCTGAACGTGAAGTAGGCAGTGGCGGCAAGGAGCGGCAGCATCCCGGCCGACGCCGCGCGCACGGCGACATGGTGCGAGCGCACCGCAAAGGTCAGCGCGAGCAGCAGCGCCATGACAGCGAAGACGCCGAGCCCGTTCCAGTACGTGATCGGGCTCGAGAGCCGATAGTCGCCCGCAACGGAGTCGAAGGACCCGACGCGGCCTGGTAGCAGCCGTGTCGCGAGCGCATAGAGACAGACCAGCGTGGCGCCGGTCAGAACGCCGCCCAGCAGGTAGCTGCTCGTCCGGGGCCGCGTGAGCAGCAGCCCGACCACCACGAGGGAGAGATAGGCGAGACAACGGGTCGCGGCGTCGAGGGTGCTCGGGACGGAGTCCGACCAGGCGGCGCTCGCCAGCGTCCACGCAGTGAGAGCTGCGAAACCGCCGAGCAGGCACAGATCGAGCAGGCCGAAGGCGACCGAGCGGAACAGGATGAGGACGAACGTCGCCAGCAAGAGTGCGGCGAGCGCGGTCCAGGACCAGGAGCTCGCGTAGTAGCCGCCGCGGTCGGAAGCGATCCAGGCGACAGCTATCAGCCCGAACAGGAAGGGCGGCAGACCCGCCCAACCCCGCTCGGCGGCGACTGACCCGACTCGGGTCTGGCTTTCTGTACGCGCACTCGAGACGATAGGTGGCGGAGGCTAGCTCCAAATCACGCCGGCGCAAGCATCCGACGCTACGTTGTCGCGATGCCGGACACCCGCTCGGAGTGGGCGATACTCGTGGTGGGACTGGCTGTCGCCGCGGGGCTCGTCTTCGTCGCCGTTCGCGCGCGCAGCAATCGGCACGTCGCCGCCCCCACTCTGGCTCAACCGGCGAGCCAGGTCGTTTCGACACCGACTCGGAAGCACGCCATGCGGCCGCCGGAGCGGGTAACGCCAAGGAAGCCGAAGAAGACCGGCAAGCTCGCTTTGGCCCTTTCGGCCACCGGCGCCAGCACGTGGATCGAGGTTCGCATCGGTTCGTCGACCGGCCACGTGCTCTATTCCGGGACGCTCTCTCCCGGGACGAGGAAGTCGTTCCGGTCCGCCCGACGTTTCTGGGTGCGTTTCGGCGGTGCGGCCGACGTCGGTGTCGTCCTCGACGGACGGCCGCTCCGCATCCCCACCGGAACCTACGACGCGTTCTTCGACGGACACGGCTTCCGGCAAGCCCTGACGGGCTAAAGGCCGCGTAAAGCGCACCGCCCGCCGGGCCGATGTTGAAGTGTGTCCGGCTCGTGCGCGACGAGAGCGGAGCGGTGGTCAAATGGACCGTTCGCCACGCTCACTTCAACGTCGCCGTTTTGCGGCCGAAGCGAGATGCCGGGCGGGTATCTAGCAAGCACTAGATACCCAAAGGGGAGGGTCGCGGCTGCTGGATCGGGTCGCGGATCTCTACGCGGTTAGAGACTCGCCGACCGCCGGGAACTCATCAACTCGCGTTGCGGGTGCCGCGCGTTTGCGGCGGAACGGACGCTCGATCCATCTCGTACTCGCATAGGCGGCGACGAGGCTGATTGCGAGCACGAGGATCTGGTGATGCCTGTTGAACGTCCACAGGATGAAGTTGTGCCAGAGATAGAGGCTGTAGGAGATGCCGCCGAGCCAAACGAGGGGGCGTGGGAGGCGGATCGTGCCGACTACGGCCGCCGCGACGAGAATCAGGGAGGCGACCTCGAAGATCGGCAGCATGAGCAACTGGGTCGTCGCAGACGGATTCTCGAACACGACGATCGGGACGCAGGACACGGCCGCCACGGCGACGAGCCATTTGGGAACCACGAGCTCCTTGCTCCTCCAGGCGAACGCGAGGGCCGAGCCGAGGACGAGGCCGTCGGAGTGGGTGTCGGGCGCAAAGTAGAGCCGGCTGCTCACGGCGCCGTCGAGGACTAGGCCCGCCCGGTAGAGGATCAACGCACCCGCCACCAGGGCGAGGAAGCGAGCCGGATTGCGCATCCTTGCTGCGCCGAGCAGCGCTAGTGGCCAGACGAGATAGAACTGCTCCTCCTCCGCGAGTGACCAGAGGTGGTTCAGGCCGACGAGATGGCTGGCGTGGGCGGGCCAGTACGCCTCGTAGATGTTCGCCGTGTAGAGCCCCCAACGTGCAACAAGGCCGAGGGCGTCGGTGCCGCGGAGGGCGTTGAAGAGGAGGTACGCGAACAACAGCACCGCGAGCGCCGGGAGGAGCCGCCTCGCGCGGCGCAAGTAGAAGGCGCTCAGCCGGATCTTTCCGGTCTGGGCATGCTCTTCCAGCAGCAGCGTCGTGATCAGGAAGCCGGAAAGGACGAAGAAGAGGTCGACGCCCAGCCATCCACCTCGTGGCCAACCCCAGAGGTGGTACGCGACCACGATCGCGATTGCGATGCCGCGTAGTCCGTCGAGTGCTGGGAGATGGCCCAGCGGTCGCACCATCCTCCGTTCATCGACCGACGGCCGACTTTCCTTCAGCCCCCCGCCGGGGCTAGTGGCTGGTAACGGCGATCAACGGCAGCGCTACGCCGTTCGAAGAAGCCGACCAGCGCGACGCCCTCGTCGGGCTGCCGCTCTCGTTGGTTTTCGCCGACGGCTTCTACCGCGTCGTGGAGGCGCGAGCCCACCGGCTCTGACGATGGACCGGCCGGTCGGTGTCGCCACGACCGATCACGAGCATGGGCCGCGGTCGAGCACACACCGCCCTCATCGCCCGCCTGAAGGGCCTAAGGCTCTTACGGCAGCTGGAGGTCGTCGAGCAGCTCATCCTCGGCGCGGCCGCCGCCGACGCCGAGAGACTCGAGCTTCTCGAGGGTGCTCTGGGCGAATTCGGCGACCCGACGCTCTGCTTCTGCACGGAGGGAGCGCAGCGCGGCCGTCTCGGCTTCGAGGCGGGCGAGCTCCCGCTGGGCCTCGGCCAGCGCCGCACCGGCTTCCGCTTGCGCCGACGCGAACTCCTCGGTGAGGTTGCGTCTGCTTGCCACCAGGTCTCGAGCGAGCTCCGCTGCGCGTCCCGCTGCGCTCTCTTCCATCTCCTTGGCGCGCTGCGCTGCCTTTTTCAGCATCAGTTCGCACTCCTGCCGTGCGGCCTCCCGCTCCTCGCGCGCCGCCCTCTGCGCCGACGCGAGCAGGAACCGCGCGAGCTCGTCGGGATCCCTGTGCCGTGCAGCTTCCTTCTCGCGTGAGGCGACCTGCTCCGTGAGCTCCTCGACGCGCTGCGTCAGCTCGTCGACCGCTCGCGCCAGGCGCTGCTTCTCGGCCAGGACCTCGCGGTAATCCCAGGCGGCACGCTGCAGGAGCTCGGCTGCCGCGTCTTCCTTCAGCTGTCCGCGCCGATTCCGCGGCAGAGCCGAGAGGCTCAGGTCTTCAGGCCGCAGCGTCGCCACCGGCCCGGAGGATAAGCCACGCCGGCCTCACGGACAACTACTCTGCGCGAGCCCACTGCCAGGTTTGCACGAGACCGCCCGCCAGCGTCGTCTCGGCCTGCCAGCCCAGCTCACGCTCCGTGCGCGTCGAGTCGAGGACGCTGTCCAGGATGTCCCCGGGCCGCTCGGGGACGAAGTGTGGCTCCTGCTCCATGCCGGCCGCCTGCGCGCAGAGTCCGTGCAGGTCGAGGACGCTCGTGGCGATCCCGGTGCCGACGTTGTAGATCCCGGCGCCGCCGGCCGAGGCTGCGGCGAGGAAGGCTTGGGCAACGTCGCCCACGTAGACGAAATCGCGAGTCTGGCGCCCGTCCCCGAAGATCTGGGTCTCGCGGCCGTCGCGCAGCCGATCGAGGAAGATCGCGACGACGCCACCCTCGAGCGACGGAAGCTGGCGCGGGCCGTACACGTTTGCGAGCCGGCACGCGACATGGCGTGTCCCGTGCAGACGGTTCCAGGTCGCCAGGTACTCCTCGCCGGCCAGTTTCGAGGTGGCATACGGGGACGCCGGCCTGCGCTCGTCGTCCTCGCGCGCCGGACGCTCGCACTCGCCGTAGATCGCGCCGCCCGTCGAGGCGAAGACCACGCGTGCGCCGGCGGCGCGTGCCGCCTCCAGGACGCGAACCGTCCCGACGACGTTGACGTCGGCGTCGAATGCGGGCTGCTCGACCGAGGTACCGACATCGGCCTGCGCGGCGAGATGGAACACAACCTCCGGCCGCAACCGGGCGACGAGCGCTCCCAGCCCCTCGTCCCGGATGTCAATCTCGTGGAACTCGGCCGCGGCGCCGACGTTGTCGCGGGATCCCGTGGCGAGGCTGTCGACCGCATGCACCTCGTCGCCCCGCGCGACGAGCGCGTCGACGAGATGCGAGCCGATGAATCCCGCTCCCCCTGTGACAATCGCCCGCATCGGCCGCGTATCGTAGGCGCCCGAGTTGACTGACGAACACGACGACGCCCAGGACAGCAGCCCAGAGTCCCTCCTTCAGTTCATCTCCGAGCACAACCAGCGTCACGGAGAGCGGAATCACCGCCGGAGGAACGTCGCAGTGCTGCTGGGAATCGTCGCCGTGGCTCTCGTCGCCATCGGCGTCGTGCTCTGGCGCACTTCCACGCACCCGCGGTCCGTGAGCCATGGGCCGCCGGCCGGCACGGATTCGCGCAAGAGCCGATCGCACCCGCACCCGCACCCCACCCCGGCGCCTGCCGGCACCGAAGACAAGAAAGCATCGCCGCCGAAGCGGATCCATGTGACCCTCACTGCTGCTCGAAGCGACTCCTGGGTGGAGATCCGACAGGGCAGCGCCGCTGGACGAGTGCTCTTCGACGGGGTCGTCTCCGAGGGAAAGTCGATCCGTGTCGTGGGGCGCCGCTTCTGGGCCCGTTTCGGCGCCCTCGGCAATTTCGACGTGACCATCAACGGGCGTCCCGTCCAGCCGGCTTTCGACGGGACGGTCGATGCGCTCATCACGGCTTCGGCGATCCGGCAGGTCACGTCTCAGAGCCAGTCGGGCTGAGACTGTGCGCCTGCCCTCGCGCACCCCGGAGCGACGCAAGCGCTCCGGGGTGCCGCGATGGGGGAAGTGGCCGCAGCGCCGAGGCGAACGCCTACCGCGCGCTCAAAGCGGGCTCCGGCTAGGGAAGACCCTACGACACTTCCGCCGCTGTTGCCTAGCTGTCGTACAGGACGCGAGCTTCACGTTCGTCTAGTTGAAGTTGGTCGAGCGTGGCCCGAGGATGCGTTCGAGGGGTGAATTACGTGACTACCTGGCTCGCAATCGCATTGGCTTTCGCGTTGGATCTCGCCTTCGCGCTCTGGGTCGCGGACGTTCAGCTTCCTCCTGCGTTGCGCGTGCCGAGGGCGAGATAGGCGGTAGACCGTGTCGGGGACGGGAAGGCCGCTTCCCGTCCCCGAACACCCGCGCGGAATCTTCAGGGCCTGCCGCCCTGCCGACCCGGCCGCGTCATCCTCCCGGTTGGGGCCGGACAGGGCATCCCTCGGACGAGGGGTTTTCGCCGCCGCAGCCGGCGGGCGCCGTCGTTTGCAAGCCCCCGATCCGTGGCACGAATAGCGCGTGCACGACATCGATGCGCTGTACCGGAAACACCGAGCCGCACTCGTGCGGCTGGTCGAGCGTGAGCTGTGCGACCGCCACGAGGCCGAGGACGTGGTGCAAACCGCGTTCATCGACGCGCAGCGCGCGCTGGAGCGCGGGACGATCCCACACAACCCGCGCGCCTGGCTCGCGGCGATCGCGCTCAACGCGGCGCGTCGGCTACGGCGTCGGCATGTGAGCGTCGAAGCGCTCGAGGACTACGCCGTGCAGGAGGCCTCGCGCCTGCCGGAGATCAAGTCGGCACTCGCAGACCTCCCGAAGAACGAGCAGGCTGCCGTGCTCTACCGCGACGTGCTCGGACTGTCGTACGCGGAGATGGCGGCGCAGATGGGCACGACTGTGCCCGCCGTGACGATGCTCTTGCACCGCGCCCGGACGCGGCTACGCAACGTTCTCGGCATCGCCGTGGTCGGCGTCCGGTGGCGCTGGCCGCGCAGCGGCCCGTACCAGGCGGCCGCCGCGAAAGCCGCGGCGGTCGTCGTCGTGGCCGGCGGCTTGACGACCGCGGGCGTCGTCACCGCCCAGCGCGCGGCGCGCGCGACCGACGAGTCGGCCCCGGCCCCTCTGACATCGACAGCGCTACCGGGCCGCGAGCCCGCCCACATCGCGAAGACGAAACGTCTGGTGCGGAGACCCGCGCGTCGAGCGCAGCGCACCGCGGCCTCGCCGACACCTGCTCCGACCCAGACCGCATCCCAAGCAGCGTCGGCGCTGCCCGTCCCGTCCACGACGGCAGCACCGGTCGCGAGCGTCGCCGGGGCGCACCTGCCTGCGCTGAGCGTGCCTTCGCTCTCGGTGCCGGGGGTGACGGTCTCGAGCACGAGCGCAGCGGTCACGACGCCGGTGGCTGCCGTGACCGTGCCCCTGCCGCCGGGCACGACGATCAGCGTCCCGACGCCGATCGTGACGGTGACCGTAAGCATTCCGTAAGCCGCGAAAGGATCGCCGTGCTGCACGCCTCTTGTTCTACGAAGGGGGAAATGCGGCCCTGCGTGGGCGGCGCGGGCCGGACGGCGCTCCGGCCCGCGCCCCCGTGCGGCGTCCTCGGCGAAGGGGGGCTTCCCGCCTTCTGGCCAGGTGACTTGCTGCGGCCGAGGCAGTAGCCTGTCGCGGTCGTCCCTCTCGAGAGGGATCGGGTGAGCGTAAACGGTTTCCGACATGGACCCGCGAGCGGCTGGATCCGGCCAAGTGCGGGCTGCGAGGATGCCGCATAGCGTCCCACCCGGCCCCCCTATGCGGCCAGGGGAACGTCGCCCATGGGCCGGCTCCTCGGGTGGCCGCACTCGAGGGTCGGCCCACCTCAAGAGTCGGGCCGGCGACCGGACCTTCCACATATCCACCGAATCCACAGGGACTGGACAGGCGCCGTCACCAGTTCGATACTGCTGCGCGTCTCGAACACGGAGCAGCCAGCTCGATGCAGAACAAGCACCGCGAAAGCACGATCGCGACAACTCCTCCCCACTGCCTCGAGTGTCGACGTCCGTGGGTCGATTCGACCGAGCGCTGGCGCGTCTACCTCAGCGGTGAGAGTCCCTCGCAACCGCTCACCTATTGCCCTGAGTGCGCCCGCCGCGAGTTCGGGTAAGAGGGGGAAAGGCCGGTGCCAGGGCTTCGCAGGGCCGCCTGCGTAGCCCGGGCACCGAGGCGGTCAAAACGAAGGTTTCCCCCTCGCAGACGAGGTCGATTGTCCCATGCGCCGGGTGGCGAAGGCAAGTGGTCAGCGCCGACTCGCTGCCGGCGGCGGGTCTGCGGCCAGAGCCCGCGCACCGGCTGCGACGCTCCCGCACGACGATCCATGCGAAGGCGATTCGACCCTAAACCTTCACACCCCGCGGCAACTACTCCCCATTGGGAGCGTTCAGGCTCAGGCAGCCGCGGGTGTGAGCTCCGATGCCGCCCGATCCTCTCGAGGATTGGGCAGGAGCCCGTTCACCTGAGCCCACCGGCTCGCCTCGGTGCGGTTTCCGACGTCGAGCTTCCTGTAGATGTTCGAGAGGTGGAACTTCACCGTCTGCTCGGTCACCCACAGCATCCGGGCGAGCTGAGAGTTCGAGTGTCCCTCGGCCACCAGCTGGAGGATTTCCAGCTCCCGCTTCGTGAGATCATGCGACACTGGCTGCACCGCCGGTGAGGTCGCCCGTACGGGGTAGTCGTGGCTCCCGTTCGTGGCCAGGTAGATCGAACGGTCGAAGACCTGCCGGATCGCCGAAGCAAGGTCGTGCTGGTTCGCCGTCTTTACGCAGTAGGCGGAGGCACCAGCCGCGAAGGCCGCGTCGATGGCCTCGAAGTCGGTGTTGTCCGATATCACGATCGACTTCAGCTCGGACTGCCTCTGCGTCGCCCTGCGGACGTACGCAACCTCCTCTCCGATCGCAGGATCGAGTCCCGCGATGAACACGTCCGGGCGATGCTCGTCGATCATGTCCAGTGCCTCGTTGCCGTCCGTCGTCTCGCCGACGACTTCGAGTCCGACATCCGCGAGCAACTTGTCCATCGCATCCAACCAGAGAGGATGCCGGTCGAAAATGACCGCGGACTTCTCAGTCATGTGCCTCATCGAAAGGGCCGCCTTTCGATCGAAGTTACGGGTCCCACCTGTTCCGTCGTAGAGGAGAGAGGTGTAGGACTTCTTCTACATGCCGTTTGGGGCGCTGTAAAGAGGATTAAGCAAAAAACTAGACTTTTAGGGGTTCAGAGGCTGCCGAAGGCTCTCGCTCGTCCGGGTGGCGCACCGCGCGTCCGCACAGCGGCATCATCACGCGGCGAAGGCGCGGACACTCTCCTTCCGGGTGGTTCTCGGTTCACGAGCCCTTTCCGGTCTGGACTAGGAGGCGCATCTCTTCTAAAGTCACCGCTAGGGATCCCACACGGGGTGGGCCATCGGAGTTACCTGGAGGTCATGTGGAGAAGAAGGAGTACGAAGCCCCGATCGTCGTCCAGTTGGGCGGCGTGCGGGACCTCACGGCCGTCAACAAGTGTGGCGGGAGCGGCGACAGCGCGTATCCCCAGCTGCTGAGTTCGAACTTCACTGGCGAGGGCTGCACACCTTCGCCGTAGCGGCCGGATGACTGGCCTGGCGGCCGGTCAGGATCAATTGCTCTGCCGACCACTGTGATCGGTCATCTCGGCACGGATACGTGAGATTCCGTCGCGGCTGCCTCCTCTGGAGGCGCTCGAGCGCGCATCGGGGATGGTGTTCGGCTCTCGGCGGTCGGCCGTTCCCACGGCTGCCGAAACTGGACGAGCCGAACCGCGCGAAACGCTCGAGGCGCTCGTACTTCCGGCGTTGCGCCGGACGCCCTGTGTCGTCGCCTTCTCGGGCGGTCGCGACTCTTCGGCTGTGCTTGCCACCGCCGCGGCGATCGCACGGAAGCACGGGCTCGATGCGCCGATTCCGGTCACGCTGCGGTTCGGCGGCGATCTGCGCGCAGAGGAAGAGCGTTGGCAGGAGCTGACTGTCCGCCACCTCGGGCTCGGGGAGTGGCTGCGCCTCGACCTTACGACGGAGCTCGACGCGCTCGGGCCGATCGGTTCCGCATTGCTCGACCGGCACGGAGAGTACTGGCCGCCGCTGGCGCACTCAACCGCGCCGATGCTCGCAGCTGCCGAGCGAGGCTCGCTGTTGACGGGCAACGGCGGCGACGAGTTCCTTTCGCCTTGGGACCTGCGACGGATTTGGCTCTTGCGCCATGGCAGAGCGATCCCGCGCCGTGCCGACGCTAAGCAGCTCGTGCTTTTCTCAATGCCCCGTCGGGTGCGCGGGGAGATCTGGCGGCGGCGGGCGCCACTCCGCCTCGGTTGGCTTACACCAGAGGCCGATCGCGAGCTGCAGCGCTTGTGGGCGACTCAGGCGACCACCAGAGACGGGAGCTGGAGCAGTTACGTGGAGTCGGTCCTGGACTCGCGCTACTTCGAGCTCGGGCGTGCCGTGTTCGCCGCGCTCGCCGCCGACGCCGGTGTCCTGCTCGTGGAGCCGTTTCTCGAGCCTGCGTTTGCACGAGCAGTCGCACGTGTCGTACCCCTCACCGGCTTCGTCAGCCGCAACGAGGCGCTCGAGCGACTCTTCGGCGACCTGCTCCCGCCGGAGACGATCGCGCGGAAAACGAAGGCGACGTTCACGACCGTCCCCTGGGGGCCTGCAGCGCGGTCGTTCGCCGCCGAATGGGACGGATCCGGTCTCGGCCGCGACCTCGTCGAGGTCGAGGCGCTCCGGGCGGAGTGGCTGAGCGAACGGCCCGACTTCCGGTCGCTCACGTCACTCCAGTGCGCATGGCTGGCGGCGCGGAGCCGGTAGCGAGGGCCAGCTCCAGCATCCGCTGCACGGCATCCTCCGTCGCCTCCCAGTCGCGCGGGCGCCGGACTCGCCAGGCCGGTAAGCCTGCGAGATCGAGGACCTTCAGCGGGTCGGCGGGGCCTACCAGCCCCGCGTACTCGAGCCGGTGCAGGAGCGGTACGCGCTCGGGCAGCGGCAAGCGCTCCGTCTGAACGAGTGGCTCGTCCGCCCACTCGAGGAGGAAGAAACCGCCGAGCGGAAGGCACGCAGGAGCGGGCCGACCGGAGAGGCGGAGGCGTCGCCGCGGCCCGACGAGGCCGAGGTCGCGAGCGGGTCCCAACCGCTCGGCGGCGTCCTCGCGCAAGTCGACGCAGCGCGGACCTGCAAGGACGAATCCGTCGTCGAGAACGAGGAGGTCGTCGGCGACCACGGCACAGCCTAGGCCGGCCAGAATCCCCAGCGCCGTGCTCTTGCCCGCCTCGCGCTCCCCCAGTAGCGCCCACGCCTCCCCCGCCGCCTCAAACGCCCCTCCATGGAGCGTCACGTGCCCTCGCCAGCGGGCCAGGATCGCGAGCGGCACCGCTGCGATCGGATGGACGAGCGCGTCGGGGTCCGGCGCGACGCCGATGTCGAAGAGTACGGACCTGGGCTCGGCCGTCACATAGAAGGCGGTGGCGCCACGCGTGCCCATGGAGGCGCGACCCACTGCGTGGTCGTCGAACGTGGTGGCTGGACAGGCATGCCGCCAGCGGAGGGTGACGAGCGGCGCCTCGTCTCCGAGTTCCACGAGGTCGCGCAGCCGACCGTCGCCGCCCCGATATTCGAGCCTGAAGCCGTACGCCCCGTGCGCGGGCATGGCGGCTACCCGGCGCTCGCTCCGGTGACGTACGTCTCGACCTGGAGGTTGAACAGGGCGGAGTACGCGCCGCCGAGAGCCACCAGCTCGTCGTGCGTGCCGGACTCGATCACCCGCCCGTGCTCGAGGACGTAGATCCTGTCCGCGGAACGAACGGTGGAGAAGCGGTGCGAGACGAGCAGAACCGAGCGACCGCCGGCCAGCTGCCGCATCTGGTCGAACAGCTCGGCCTCCGCCCGTGGATCCAGCGACGCCGTCGGCTCGTCGAGGATCAGGAAGTTGCCGGCCCGGAAGAACGCGCGCGCGAGCGCGAGCCGCTGCCACTGCCCGACCGAGAGCTCGTGCCCGCCGAAGAACTGCGGACCGAGGCGCGTCTCGTAGCCTTGGGGGAGCGTCGAGAGGAAGCGCGCCGCGCCTGCCCGCTCTGCAGCGGCCGTGGCACGTTCGACGTCGTCGGAGAGGTGAGGCCGTCCCACCACGATGTTGTCGTGCGCGGACAAGTGGTATTGGACATAGTCCTGAAACAGGACCGTGATGTCGTCGCGAGCCTCGCCGTCGGTCAGGCTTGCCACGTCGACGCCATTCCAGACGATGCGGCCGGCGTGAGGACGGTAGAGCTGGCAGATCAGCTTCACGAGAGTCGTCTTGCCCGAGCCGTTCTCGCCGACGAGAGCGACCACCTCGCCGGGCTCCACCTCAAGCGATACGTCCTCGAGCACCGGCGCCCGGCTGCTCGGATAGGCGAACGAGACGTTCTCCACTCGGAGGCCGCTGAACTTGCTTGCGGCTCCCGGCTGCGAATGGTCCCCTGGCGCCGGCTGCCGCTCGCCGGGCGCGAGCTCGACGAAGCTGCTGTAGTCGTCGAGGAACATGCCCGACTCGATTAGCGTCCCAACGCCCGCCGTGAGCGAGTTCAGGCGTGCTCCGAGCTGCTGCATCGCGAGTCCCGCAGTGAGGGCCGAGGCGACAGGAAGGCTGCCGTGCGTGAGCAGGTAGAGGAGCGCGCCGAGCGCAACGACGGTGCCGACCATGCCCGCCCCGGTGCCGAGCAGTGCCACTTTGAGGCGGGCGCGGAGGAAGAGCCTGAATTGGCGGACGCGCTCGTTCGTCAGCGCGTCCCAGCGCTCGCGCAGGAACGGACCGGCACCGAAGGCGCGGATCTCCTTTGCCGGCTCGCGATCGGTGAGGAGCTCCATCACGTACAGTCGCTCGCGGCTCTCGGGAGTCATCGCGTACTCGAACCGGTAGGCCTGGCGTCCGTTGTGGATCGCCGCGACAAGCGGAAAGACCGCGGCGAGCGCGACGAAGACGAGGAGGACGGGCTGAAGCATCGCGAGCACCAGTGCTATGCCAAGGCTCATGAGGATGCCCGTCGTCAGCGAAAGCAGGCCATTGACGAGGTCTACCGTCCGGTAGACGCCCGAGTGGCGCGCACGCTGGAGCTGGTCGTAGAAGGATGGCGTGTCGAACGAGTCCAGCTCCACAGCGCTGGCAACGCCGATGATCCCGTCGAAGGCGTGCCGGGCCGTGAGCTCGGACAGCAGTCGCTGCTCATAGCTCAGGAACGCGGCGAGCGCGCTGAGGGCAGCCGTGATCGCCGCCAGCAATCCGAACCAGAGGTAGACGCTCGAGACCGGTTGCCCGTGGCTGACGGCGACGAGGCCTTCCAGGATCCGGCGGGCGATGAGGAGCTGCAGCCCGATGCAGACTGCCGACGCCAGTTGGAGGAAGCAGGTCACGAGAAGATTTCCCCTGGCGGCTTGCCACACGAGTCGCAGCGCCCCGAGTACCAGCTGCGGGACCTGCCGAAACTGGGCAGCCCTATTCGACGGAGGCTGTAGGTCGAGCACTGTCGGCTGTGCCCGAGCGTCTCCCTGCGGCGTAGCGCCAACAGCCGCGGCGGTTCCGCTCACGCCGCCAGCAAGCCCTGCTCGGCGAGACTTTCCAGGAACGCCTCGACGTCGGCCCGGGCGTGCTTCTCCTCGACCTCGTAGTCGGCCACGAGCAACGCCACAAGCGCCTCGCGTGACGTTCCCGCCACCAGCGACTTCCAGAGCAGCGCTCCGGTCGCGTTGGTGGCCACATACGAGGACGACTCGTGGTCGAGCGCGATCACCTCGCCGTCGACCTCGCGCCAGGAGACGGCTTCTGAGTTGAGACGGAGCTCCGTCATGGCTGGAACTGAGCGTAATGCGGCTGGGCCTCGCCGAAAAGCTCTGAAGGAAAGAACTGGCTTCGAACTAGCCTCCCGGCTAGGTCGGTCCGGGGCCCGGCGCGGCATCGTTTGGGTGATGAGCGCACGCGATCGGGCCGCCACAGCTGAACTGCCAGTCGCCTCGGAATCGAGATTCACGCCAACTCGCAGCACGCTGGGCCGGTTTCTCGACGTCTCGCTGGGGACCGTCCTGACGCTCGTCGCCGTGGTTTGCCTGATCCTGGCGCAGGCGATCGACTACGGCCTCTTCCAGCTGCGCATCGGTCTTCTGAACTCCGAGACCCATGCGAGCATCTTCGGAGTCGCAAGCCTCGCTGCACAGGGCCTCGCGGCGCTCGCGGCGGCGGTGCGAAGCCGCGAGTCCCGCTGGTCGGCTGGATGGATGGTGGTCGCGGCGTTGACGGCTGCCCTCCTCGTCGCCCGGGTCGGTGTCAGCTTCCGAGCGGCACTCCTGCTTGGGCCGGTGGCGGTTCTGTTCCTCCTCATCTGGTATCTCACTTCCGACGACCCCGAGCCTGGGCGGGCCGTCGTCCGCGCTGGGCTCGCCGCGCTCGTCTTCTCGTACGCCGTACATGCCTTCGGGCCCCACGTCGTCGCTGCGCTCGGCTATGGCGAGAACACGTGGCCCTATCAGATGAAGGGCATGCTCAAGCACTCCACGGAGCTGGCCGGCTGGCTGCTGGTGGCAATCGGCATCTCCCAGGAGCGTCCACGCATCGGATCACCAGGGCCCGGTTGACTGCCCGACACCTGCCGCCGAAACGCGATAGTCAGGCGGCAAGGCGGTAGAACAGCGAGCCCACCGCACAGCCAACCGCCGGCGGAGCGACTCGCAAGAACGGACGCAGCACACGTCCCGCCGCACCACCGCCGCCAGACGCCTTCCCGATCGTCGTGTACGCCAGCGGCTTCTCGACCGCTCCCCAGCTCGCCTTGAAGAAGCGCAGGCCTTCGTCCTCGAGTTCGGTTCGGCCGAAATCGAGAACGCGCGCTCCCGAGCTGTGACCGCGACGAATGGCTTCCCAGAAGAGCAGGTTGTTGGGCCGGAGCGCCCAGTGGCGTGCGTCGGACGCGCCGTACTTGTAGACGACCCGTCCGTTCCAGGCGAGGAAGACGGCGCCGGCCACGGCCTCATCGCCGCGGTACGCAAGCAGGACGAAGCCGAGTCCCGGCTCGACGACGCATCTCCAGAGAGCCTCGAAGAAGCGGTGCGGCTGCGGTGGGACCCCGAGGCGGCGGCGCGTGTCCGCGTGCAGCGCGTAGTAGACACGCGTGAGTTGCCCACGCTCTTCCCCCGCCCGAACGACGATTCCCGATGCCTCCGCCTTGCGGATATTGCGACGGACGTTCGACCTGAACGCGCGAAAGAGGTCGTCCGGATCCCCGAGCGAAAGCTCGTGGACGACTCCACGCGTGCTAGCTAGCTCCTCGAGTCCGGCGGCTGCGGCGCGCAGCTCGATGCCACGGACTCCACGCTCGGCGCCGGCCTTCTCCATCGCCGCGAACACGTCGTGAGCGGACACGCCTTCGGCCGTCAGGGGCGGGCATGCGTCGGTGAACGGCAGCGAGACCCAGCGACGGGCACGGAGTGCTCCGCCGACCTCCACGAAAGGCGCTCCCGCAAGCACGTTTCCTTCCGTGCCTCGCAGTAGCACCGCCTGTGGCTCGTACCGGTATGCCTCGGCCAGTGCCTCGAGCCACGCGGGGTGGTGGTACGGCAGCGCGTCCGGATGGCCGAGCACGAACGTGCGCCAGTCCGCCGAGTCTGCGGGCACCACGTCGGCGCGCTCGGCGATCGCGATCTGTGGCGTCTCAGGCGCCGCGGGCACTGAGCCTCCTCGCCAGGGTTCTGAGCAGGAGCGGCAACTCCAAGACGCCGGGCCAGGGGTCGTCACGTGCAAAGACCGCGCCCTCGTGCGGAGGGAGCAGCGAGCGGAGGTACGCCCGAGCCGGCATACGACCCGCCCCGAGCTCCTTCAGGGAGGTCGGCACGTCGGTCGAGAGCCGGATCCAACGGACGCCGGTGCGGGCCCGCACCGGCGCGCGCGTCGCACCCTGCAGCTCCAACCAGAGCAGCCACGGGAAGTCGACACCGGCGCGGCCGCAGAGGCTCTGCCAGCCCCAGATCCGCGCGTTCATGTCCAGGAGCAGCGGCCTGCCGTCGCCGTCGACCTTGTACTCGATCTCGAGCAGCCCCGTGAATCCGCTCGCCTCGATCAGCCTACGCGACGGCTCTTCGATCTCGGGAGCGTCGACGGTCTCGACAAAGGTGCTCGCGCGGCCGAAGTCCGGCGGATACTGTCGCGTCCGTCGAGCAGTCAGGGCATGCCGCACAACGCCGCAGTCGGCGAGCGCCGCAAACGAGAGCTGCGCCCCGCCACCACCTGAGACGAGCTGCTGCACCATGAGCAGCTCGGGATCGATGAGCCGCCGGGCCTCGTCATATCGAGCCAGCAGGGTCTCGAGGCCATCGCACCGCCAGGCCTTCGCCGCCGTGAAGCGGTTGAGCTCCGGCTTCAGCGCGGGCTTGAGGATCAGCGGGAACCGAAGCTCCGCCGCCTCGAGCTCCGCCCGATCGGACGGGTACATCGTCCACGGGTAGTCGACGTGAGCCTCTCGCGCGAGGTCATGGGTCCGCCTCTTGTCGTACGCCCACTCGAAGACGGGCCACGGCGGTGTCGTCAGCACGAGCCGCTCCGCGAGACGAGCGTGGTGACGTGCGACGAACGCCGCCGACTCGTCCGCAGACGGGATGAGTGCCCAGCGCTGCTCCTCCGCCTGAGCGAGCTCGTCGAGGAGCGAGAGCCGCTCCTCCGTCTCGTCCGGCCACTCGCAGCAGTCGCGCGCGTAGCGCGAGAAAGCAGCGAGGCGGTCGTCACCAGAGGCCACCACGCAGACCGGGATGCCGTGCCGGCCCAGGCTCCGCACGACGCCGAGCGCGCGGTAGTCCGAGCCGAGAACGATCGCACCGGCCGGCGCCGAGCGTGCAGCAAGAAGGCCTGTGCCAACCGAGCGCACGACCGCGACAGCCGGCACGTCAGCGCCGGGCTGCGGCACGGACCCGCGCGCGCACGCCCTTGGCGAGTTCTGGACCCGCGAAGATCGTCCCCGCGACGAAACGCATCAGCGGGCCGTAGCTCCACGCCGCCGGCGCGCCCATGAAGTGGAGGCCGTCGACGCTCGACTCGAAGCCGCGCCGCAGGACCGGATAGCCGTTTGCAGTCTTGATCTGCCGCACCAGCGCAGGGGCCAGGAACGGATACCGGATGATGTCGATGCGGTAGCCGGTTCCGAGCAGGACGTGGTCGACGTCGCGCATGCTGCCGTCCGAGAACGTCACCCGTGCGCCCTCGCCGAGCTCGGCGGCGGCAGTCGCCTCGATACCGGTCGTGATGGTCACCGCGCCGAGTCGCGGCGGGAGCCAGCCGGACCCCGCGGGCCGGAGCGCCTTGCGCGTCATCCAGATCTGCCAGCCGCGCGGCATCTGTCGGAACAATTGCGGCAGAGCGACCATGCGGCTGACCCCGGCGGGGCCGACGTCCGGCCACGCGTACAGGAAAGCGGAGATCGGGCCAAGCTTGTGATGCCAGCGCCGCGTCAGCCAGTTGACGTGGCCCTCGCGCACGGCAACCTCGACCGCGGCACCGGCTTCGGCGAGCAGCGCGGCCGACTCGAGTGCGCTCTGGCCGCCACCGATGACGAGGACGCGCGCCCCGGCGAACCGGCCGAGGTCGTGGTGCTCAACCGAGTGGCTGACGAGCGTGCGCGGCAGGTCGCGCAGCACCTCGGGATACGCAGCGAAGTCGCCGATTCCGGCGGCGACGACGACACGGGTCGCGTGGAGCGTGTCACCGTTCTCGAGCCGCAGGTTGAAGCCCGAGCCGTTTCGCGCGACCTCCGCCACACGCGTAGGATCAAGCTGGGGAAGCACACGCTGCTGGACCCAGCGGCCGTAGTCGACAAACCGGGTGAGCGGTACCGGCGACGCCGGCTCGAGCCCCTGTGCGCGCTCGTAGCCGGGCAGGCTCAGTTCGCCGTCGGCGTCGCCAATGCTGGAGGCGACGTACGGCGAGCGCAGCAGCATCCCTGCGGGCATCTGGTGTGCCCAGAAGGACATCGTGTCGCCGAAGGCGGCGATCCGGAGCGAGTCCGCCGCGCGCAGGTGCGCGGCGGCAGCCAGTCCGTACGGACCGGCTCCGACGATTCCGATGTCGCAGTCGCTCATCTACGCTTTCCTCAGGGCGATCGACTCTCGAGAGCCGGGATCGGCACCCTGAAAATGGTGGCAGCAGATGAGCGGTCTTCCAACTAGCCGTTCGGGCAGACCATCGGTGTCCTTGGACCGCGCTACTCGACGAAAGTGACGTCTCGGCGATCAATCCCTTCCGCGGCGACGCGTCTTCAGCTTCAAAGGCGATCGTCGTGCGTTTCACCTTTCAGCAGGATGCCGAAGTGGCCCGCCCCGTCAGAGTGACGAATGACGAATGCGCGCGCCCCGACTGCGGACCTAAGGAAGTCTCCGAACGCGTCGTTTCGGTGGATGTCATCCGCCACGACTGCACCCCCGACCCTGAGCACCGGCCAGATGGAGTTCAGTTCGAATGCCAGGTTGCGGCGAGTGTGGAGGCTGTCGTGGATGAACAGGTCCACGCTGCGCAGCTCTTCGATGAGTGAAGGCAGTCTTCCCCGGCTACTTCCCTTGAGATACGACCACCGGTCGCGGAGGCGTTCCGGAACAGCCGCACCGACTTCGTTGTGGATCGAACGATCGAGCGGTGGTAGGTCGATACTCGAGAGGTGGCCCTCTCCAGCCTGGTCGAGCTGCTCGAGGACGAAGCGGGCGGTCAGACCGCGTGCGACACCGGTCTCAACCACCGTCTCCGCCTGGAGGTGGGCTGTCAGACAGCAGACCGCACGCGCCAATCCCGTGTCTGCGTCGTCCCAGCCGCCGTACGCTCCGCGGCCAGAGCGGATGCCGGATCGGCGGAGTTCGAGCTGGATCTGATCCCACGTTCCCTGGGCTCGAATGGCGACTTGACATGGCCACGCCGCGTCGAGCGCCGTGTGGAGCTCCTGTTCCCACTCGACATCCGGTGCGAGCGGTCGCGACCATGTCTGGTCCTCGAGTCCCAACCTGACCGCCGCTCGATCGGCGCCCACTCGAGGCTCCCGGACCAGGAACGCAGTCGCACGGAGAAGCCACGCGAGCTTCATCTCACGCGATGAGGTGTCGTTATGTGAACGTACCCTCCGATCCCCTGCCTGGGCGGCGGCACCGCAGGCTCCCGGCCCGAGGCCGGAGCTCTGCTCCGCGCCAAGCCGCGGCGGGAAAGGCGCGCGCCACAACGAGACCGGCTAAAACGAGTGCCATCGCCGAGCACGCCGTGATCCTTCACCCCCCGCTTCGGGTCGGCAACTGGTCGTCCGTATCGAACGAGCTCCTCGGACGACTGCCCTGGCCGCCCGGCCAGTTGGGCTAGTTACGGCGAGACAGGGTCGCCGGGAGGTTCGAACCAGACGTTCGGACCATCTCGCCGCATCGTTCCGAGCTCGACGTCCGCTTCAGACGGATCGGCGGTCTCCCGCCGGCGCCACCACGAGGCGACATCACGCGGCAGCGCACGCCACAGGTGTGGCCGCTCGGTCATTGCATCGAGGAACTCGACATACAGGCTGCGGTGGTCGCGTTCGCCGAGGTAGCCGGCATCGGGGTGGCTTACGCATTGGATGAGACCGCGGCGCGCCTCGATACTGTCCACCAGCGTCAGCCACGTCTGCGCAGAGCGTTCACGGAGGAGTGTGAAGAGCGTGTGGTCCTGTGGCAGCGTGTACGGAAGCTCGACGATCGGGCCGAGTCGGAACGGCCAGAGCGTGCAGCATCCGCCGGGTTGGGGCTCGTACGGATCCGAGTGGAACATCGTGCAGTCGTAGGAGGCCGGTAGCTCCGGAAGCCACTCGACGACGCGGTGCGTCGAGGGCGACCGGAAGCCGACCGTTCCGAGGTTCTGCGCCGCGTCACGCAACTTGGGCAACTGGCGCTCGAACTCTCCCCTCGACGAGAAGAGCGAGCGATCGTGGTGAAGCCCATGGAGGCCGATCTCGAATCCACGGCTGTCGAGCTCGCGAACGACCCCCATGTCGATCGGGTACTCCGCACCGACGATGTTGAACGACGAACGGAACCCCCGCCCCTCCTCGAGGTCGGCGATCTCGATCGCGAGACGGAGCCCGTCGGCGGACTCGACATCGTGCGTGAGCATGAGGGCTGCCCGATGGGAGCGCGGCCAGAACCAGCGGAACGATCCGCGCGACGAACCTCCGGCCGTGAGCAGGCAAAGTGCGTAGAAGCGCAGAAGGCGATCGACGCTCTCGTCAAGCGGCCACTTGGGGAAATCTGGCACGCCAGCCCTTCGGACGAAGAGTCGCCGGGCGGATAGCAGCAAGCCACGGGGAATGACGCGCTTCACGGCGTAAAACAGCTGCAGCTGCTTCGGGCTCAGTGCGCGGAGCGAGCCGTAAGCCCGCCACTCTTCGGTGACGTAGCTGCGGTACGCCTCGTCGAAGTCGAACGGAACCCGCACGACTCCCTCGTCGGAATCGAAATAGGCGCTCACGTGGCCGCCCGACGGGAGCGCGAACCGCATCAGCTCTTCGCCGCCCGGCTTTGGCTCCCGCGGTCGAACCAGGAGCCGCCATTCATCCGCGGTTGTCAGCCACGTGGGCGGTCCGGTACCGGCAAGCGCGTCGAGCGGCGGCGAAGCGACGGGGAGAAGCAGCCGCTCGAGCGTAGCGCTCTCTGTCGCAAAGCGACCACGCCTAGGCTCCTGGTCAAGGGCGTCCATCAGATACTCGTCGACGCTTGACGATCTCCTTTCCACCGGGCCGACCGCCGATCGAGCATCTGCGCGACGCCCTGTGCGGTCAGCTCGGCGAGAGTGCCAAGGTCATCGATCCGAGGCTCCTCGTGCGGCTCGACCTGCTCCTCGATCACCTCGTCCATCGTCTCTCTTTGTTCTGCGAAGGACAAACTCGAATGCGCCGCACCGGTCGTCCTCTAGAGCTCAACAAGCCGGGATGACCGAGCAGACCCGCCGGAGTAGTCGAGGGAGGGCAGCAGCGGACGGCCCCCACTCTCGACCCAGGCGTGCGCCGAAAAGTCCGGCTCGACCTTGACGCCGATGATGAGCACCGAGTCGATCCCCCGCCGCGAGAGCATGCTGGTCAGGACGAGGGAGCGTACGAGGCAGCGCGAGTCAAAGGGAAGGCAGCCGAGCGTGCGAGCGACGGCGTGACCCATCCGTGCCCCCGCAGCCTGCAGGCTCGGATCGGTCGTGCGGGCCGCCGAGCCGCGCAACTCCGTGACGACGCTCCGTAGGTCGCGTCGCCAGAGGAGCCAGCGCACCCGGCAGTAATCGGCGAGCACCTCTCCGACCAGCCCGATTTTCCTGGGGAGCGGGATCGGCTTGATCAGCTCGTTGTTGGGAGAGCCGATGCCGATCGGTCTACTTCTCATGCGATCTCCTGGGTGTGTGTACGCCCTCAGTGCGGCAGCGACCTTGAGCGCCGAAGCTCGGAATGCGCGGCCACATCCACGCAGCGAGCGGAATCGACACCCTTCGTAGACAGCCGCCGAGCGATCGCAGCCACTCGGTGACATTAGTGAGCACACGTTCCGAAACGAACTAGCCATTCGGGTAGATGGACCTCTAACTGAACGGGATCGTCCGTCGGAGAAGGGATGCCGCTTGCGCTACCACTAGCTCGCCTGCACGACCCACAGCTATGTGACGGGCAGATCATCCTCATCCGGGGGATTCCTACCGCGACCTCGTGTCGCCTCCTCCCCTAGATGCAGATCATGACGCGAGCGCGGCACGAGCGCATGACGCGAAGCCGCGAGGGTTCTGGAGAGCTTTGCTTTCCACCGCTCCTCAGGAGCGCGCAGCAGGTCGCGCCCGAGGGCTCCCAGCGACTGCCCGACGGCCTCGCGTGCGGGAAGCACCCAGAACCCGGAAAGCCACTTCTGGACATGCCCCTCGAGGACTGTCCTCTCGCGGACCGCTGCTAGGTGGCGCGCCCACATACGAAGCACCACCGGCCGTGGGCCCCCTTCGAACAGTGCTGCGGCCACAACTGACGTCGTACGCCAGACGGCGTCGATTTCCCACGCACGCGCGATCCTCGCTATCTCGGCGGGTTCTGCCTCCGCCCCAATCGCCGCAACGTCGACGAGGTCGCGCAGAAGGCGGAACGGCTCGTGGGCCCAGGAATGCGCAGCGAGTAGGAGTGCGTGCCGCCCCGGCTCCGGTGCGAGGATGCCGTCAACCCCCAGCCCGGAAGGCAGGGCTGAGTCGATCACCTCGGGCGCCACCACGGGTGCGAGATCGAGCCCATCGGGCCATTTCGGCGCGCTGTGGATCTCGATGGCGAGGGGTAGCCCCGGCCACGCCAGCGGGCGCAGATGGTGGAGGCGGTAGTAGAGGGCTGGATCTCCGACCTCCACGAACCCGTTCTCGCTGAGTTGCTTGTGAGTCGCGCGGGCGTCCGAGACGAGGAGGTCGAGGTCGATGAATGAGCGCGCGGTCTCTGGATAGCGAAGCGCGACCTCCGGTCCCTTCATGAGGACAACCGGTCCATCGCAGTTCGCTCGCACGGCCCGCAACACGGGTACCGCCGCAATCATCGGGATTGCGGCTTCCCGGAGTTCCGCGAGCCAGGCAGCCGGAATGGGCCGTCCACTCCGCGTGAACATCACGGCGGCTAGCGGCGCGAGGCGATGCGCGACAACGCCTTCCTCAGGCGCCGCGCGAAGGAGCCCATCCAGCGCTTCCCATAGCGGATTACCGGCGAAGGTCATCTCGCCCCGAGGCGACTCCCGTTCCGAATTTCGCTCCGCCACCCGCGCAGCGTAGACGCCCGCGAATCGTAGGCGCTACGGCCTTTCGCGAGCAAAACATGTTCGGATGTCGGTCGCATTGAGCCTGCACGGATGGCGAGTGGCCGTTGCCGCGAACGCCGACTAGCTTGAGGGCATGACCGGGAGTTCTACCGTGGCCGCCGAGGAGAGCTAGACGCTGTGCGTGTGCTCGTAACAGGTCATCACGGTTACATCGGCTCGGTGGTCACACCCCTTCTCGCCGAGGCGGGACACGACGTGGTGGGACTCGACGCGTTCTACTTTCGAGGTTGCGACTTCGGCGAGGCCGAGGAGTGGCCGAACGCGATCGCCGGCGATCTGCGGGACGTGCGCCCGGCGAGCCTCGTCGGCTTCGACGCCGTCGTGCATCTCGGAGCGCTCTCGAACGATCCTCTCGGCGACGTCGATCCGGCCTGGACCTACGCGATCAACCGCGACGGCGCAGTCGACCTCGCGCGAGCGGCGAAGGATGCGGGCGTCGCCCGCTTCGTCTTCGCGTGTTCTTGCAGCATGTACGGCGCCGTCGACGGCGACGCACTCGTGGACGAGAGCCATCCACTCCGCCCGCTCACGCCGTATGCGGAGTCGAAGGTCAGCGCAGAGGAGGTGATCCTCGACCTCGCGGATTCGGGCTTCGTGCCGATCTCGATGCGAAACGCGACGGCCTACGGCGTCTCACCGCGGCTCCGACTCGACATCGTGCTCAACAACCTGGTTGCCTGGGCGCACACCACCGGCGAGATCCGGCTGCTAAGTGACGGCATGTCGTGGCGTCCCCTTGTGCACATCCGCGACATTGCAAAGGTCACCGCAGCTCTTCTCGGAGCCGATCCCGCCACGGTCTCGGGAGAGGCATTCAACGTCGGGACGACCGAGCAGAACTACCGAATCCGCGACCTCGCCGAGTCTGTCCGGCGGCGCCTCCCACATTGTCGCGTGGCATATGCCGAGGGAGCATTGCCCGACCCGCGCAGCTATCGGGTCGACTTCGCCAAGCTCGCTGACCGCCTTCCCGACTGTCGCCTCGACTGGACGGCGGCACGTGGCACGGATGAGCTCGCCACCGCCTATGAACGCGAGGGGCTGGCGCTTGCGGACCTCGAGGGCGGCGATCGCTATATCCGGCTGAACCATCTCAAGCGGCTGCTTCAGGCGGATGAGCTCGGAGCCGACCTCCACTGGGCGGCCGCCGAGACTCCGACGTCTGCATGACCCCGAGTTCCGCTTCGCCGTCGCTGCCGGAACGCCCGCCGGCAGGGCTTTGCCCCGCCTGCAGGTCGTCGCTGCTCATCCGCATGCTGGATCAAACCGACCTGCCGATTCACACGTCCGCCCTGCTGGCGACACGCGCCGAGGCGGTCGCCTACCCGCGCGCCGACCTGAGCCTCGACGTCTGCAAGACCTGCGGCTTCATCAGCAACTCGGCCTTCGATGCGGCGGGACACGACTACAGCGGGAGTTACGAGGAAGTCCAGTCGTTCTCGCCACGCTTTCGGGATTACGCCGCAAAGCTTGCCGACGAGCTCGTCGAGCAGCACGCGCTCGTAGGACGCGACGTGTTCGAGATCGGGTGCGGCCGCGGTGATTTCCTGGCGGAGCTGGTGCGCCGGACGCACGGGCACGGGTTCGCCGTTGACCCGAGCTACCGGGACGGCGACATGCTGCCCGATGTAGACCGCATCACGATTGACCGTGCGTTCTTCGCAGCGGACCAGGTTCCACCTGATGCAGGCGCCATCGTCTGTCGGCACACACTCGAGCACGTGCACGACATCGCCACGTTCCTCCGGGAGGTGAGGGCCGGGCTCGAGCGAACCTCGGGAGCCATCGCACTCTTCGAGGTCCCGGATACCCGGCGGGTGCTCGAGGAGGGAGCCTTCTGGGATCTCTACTACGAGCACTGTTCGTACTTCACCTCCGGCTCGCTTGCGCGCGCGTTTCGCACAGCGGGGCTCGCTCCTAGCCGGCTGGAGCGGAACTTCGACGGCCAGTATCTGTTCATCACGGCGACGGCCCGGCCCGGTGAGCCTTCCGAGCCGCTTCCGGACGAGGAGACAGCCGAAGAGGTCGTCGCGCTGGCGGAGCGCTTCAGCGTGGCCTTCGACGAGGCACGACGCCACTGGCAAGACAGGCTTCTCGCTGCGCGGATGCGCGGAGCCCGAACCGTGATCTGGGGCGCGGGCTCGAAGGGCGTCGGGTTCCTCTCGATGCTCGGGGTCGCCGACGAGGTCGACTGGGCCGTCGACCTCAATCCCGACAAGCACGGGATGTTCATGCCGGGCACGGGCCACGAGATCGTGTCCCCGGACCGGCTGGAGGAGCAGCCGCCCGGGCTCATCGTGGTGATGAACCCCATCTATGCAGACGAAATTGCCGGCGACCTAGCGCGTCGCGGCATCGAAACCGAGCTGGTCACCCTCGGTTCCGCCTCGGATGCGCGTCGGCATGTGCGGTTGTGACTAGGTTGGAGACATGGCCGACGCATTAGCAGTGCGGGTCGGCGGATCTCACTGCCGCTTCTGCGAGGCGCCGCTCGAGCTGACGATGGTCGACCTCGGGAAATCGCCGCTCTGTGAGAGCTTCCTGCCGGCCGACCGGCTGGAGGCGATGGAGCCCTTCTTCCCGCTCCACGTGAGGGTATGCGAGCGCTGTTGGCTCGCGCAGCTGCCGTCGTTCGTCCCGCCGGCGGAGATCTTCGAGGAGTACGCGTACTTCTCGGCCTATTCCGACTCCTGGGTCGAGCACGCGCGCCGCTATGTCGAGACGATCACGGACCGGCTCGGGCTGTCCCCCGAGAGTCTCGTCGTCGAGGTGGCGTCGAACGACGGCTACCTGCTGCAGCACTTCCTGCCGAAGGGGATCCCCGTACTCGGGATCGACCCGGCCGCGAATGTGGCGAAGGCGGCGGAGGAGCGCGGCGTACCGACGCTCGTCGAGTTCTTCGGCCGTGATCTCGCGGAACGTCTCGTCGCAGAGCGCGGGCACGCCGACCTCGTTCTCGGCGCGAACGTGCTCGCGCAGGTCCCCGACCTGAACGACTTCGTCGCGGGCGTCTCGGTCCTGCTCGCCCCTGATGGGACGACGACGTTCGAGTTCCCGCACCTCGCGCGGCTGCTCGAAGGCATGCAGTACGACACGATCTACCACGAGCACTACTCGTACTTCTCGCTGACGACGATCCGGAAGGTCTTCGCGGCACACGGCCTCGAGGTCATCGATGTCGAGGAGCTGCCGAGCCACGGAGGGTCGCTCCGGGTCTACGGCGTCCATGCCGAGACCGCGCGAGTGCGCTCGGCCGCGGTCGCCGAGCTGCTCGAGCGCGAGGAGGCCGAGGGGCTGCTCGATCCCGACCGCTACCGGCGTTTCGCGGACGATGTCGTCGAGTCGAAGCGGGCGCTGCTCGAGCTCCTGATCGGCCTCAAGCGCCAGGGGAAGCAGGTCGTCGGCTACGGCGCGCCCGGCAAGGGAAACACGCTGCTCAACTACTGCGGGATCCGGACCGACTTCCTCGACTACACCGTCGACCGCAACCCGTACAAGCACGGCCGCTTCACGCCCGGCACGCACATCCCGATCCTGCCGCCGGAGCGGATCGCGCAGACGAGACCGGACGCGATCGTCATCCTGCCCTGGAACCTCGCGCGCGAGATCGCCGAGCAGCTCTCCTATACGAAGGAGTGGGGAGCGAGCCTCATCGTCCCCATCCCGAGGGCAACGGTGCTCGAATCCCCCCGGATCGCCGGTTGACGCCGTTCGCGGCGCACCCTTCACTTCGAGACAACATGAGCCGTAACCTGGGAACGGGAGCGATCCGGTGAAGGTCGTGATCTTCTGCGGCGGCCTCGGAGTGCGCATGGGCGAGGAGACGCAGAGCGTCCCCAAGCCCATGGTGGAGATCGGCGGCCGGCCGATCCTCTGGCACATTCTGCGCTACTACGCCGCCTGGGGGCACAACGACTTCGTCCTCTGCCTCGGCTACAGGGGCGACGTCGTCAAGCGCTACTTCCTCGAGTACAACGGCGCGATGCTCAATGACTTCGTGCTCGACCGAAACGGAGACGGAACGAAGGTCAAGCTGCTCTCCCAGGACCTCGAGGAGTGGCGGATCACGTTCGTCGACACCGGGATGAACGCAACGATCGGAGAGCGGCTGAAGGCGGTCGGGCCGTATCTCGCTGAGGACGACGTGTTCCTCGCGACCTACGGTGACGGACTCACGGATGTGCCGATGCCCGCGCTGATCGACAGCTTCCACGCACACGGCAAGATCGCGCAGTTCATCTCGGTTCCACCGCAGTTCAATGCGCACCTCGTGTCGACGGACGCTCGAGGCACCGTCCTCGCGGTCGAGGACATGAGCCGCTCAAGCATCCGCGTCAACGGCGGCTACTTCGTCTTCCGTCGGGAGATCGTCGACCTGATCGAGCCGGGCGACGAGCTCGTCGAGGAGACGTTTGAGCGCCTGATCGCGGCGGGCGAGCTCGTCGCGTACCCCTACGACGGTTTCTTCGGGGCGATGGACACGATCAAGGACAGACAGCGGCTCGAGACCATGCACGAGACGGGCCAGGCGCCGTGGCAGCATCCGCGTCTCGACCTGCTCGACCGGCTCCCCGTCTGACGTCTACGCTCGCGTCGTGCTGAGCTTCTCGCCGGTCGAGCCGCTCCGCCGCGTCCTCGCCGTCGGCTGCCACGCGGACGACATCGAGATCGGCTGCGGCGGCACGCTCCTCGCGCTTGCGCGCGCAAATCCCGAGCTCGAGGTCGACTGGGTCGTGCTCGCCGCGCAGAGCGGTCGTGCCGACGAGGCACGTGCCAGCGCCGAGGGATTCCTCGCCGGCGTCGCTACCTCGCGCGTCGACGTGCTCGGCTTCCGCGACGGGTTCCTCCCCTACATCGGGGGGCAAGTCAAGGACGCGTTCGAGGCACTCAAAGATCGTGTCGACCCGCAGCTCGTCCTGACGCACGCCGGCTACGACTACCACCAGGACCACCGGCTCGCGTCCGAGCTGACGTGGAACACGTTCCGGAATCACGCGATTCTCGAGTACGAGATCCCGAAGGTCGACGGCGACCTCGGCCGCCCGAACTTCTACGTACCGCTCTCGAAAGAGATCGTCGAGAAGAAGCTCGACCTGGTCGGGAGCCACTTCCCAAGCCAGTCGGGAAAGCACTGGTTCGACCGCGAGCTGTTCCTCGGCCTGATGCGCCTCCGCGGGATGGAGTGCGTCGCGCCCGACCGTTACGCCGAGGCATTCACTTGCCGCAAGGTCGTGATCACGAGCTGAGCCGCTCGGTTCTGGCGGCGTGTGGTACACAGCCACAGGCGTGAAGATGACTCTCGGATCGGGGAAGAGCATGCTGCGGGAATGGACTCCACGGCCTCTACGGGCAGCAGTGCGGCGGGTCCGACCTCGGCCGCTGCGCCCCCCCATTCACACGGCAGACCAAGTCGCCGCGCTGAGCTTGACGCCCGAATCATCGGACTTCATTACTGGAAACAGTCTTGCGCACCATTGTCGATACGTCTTGAACTGGGATGCGCTCTATGTAAACCAGGAAGTCGATAACAATTGGTGGTTCTGTCGACCCGAGTGGCTGGACTATTTTTTTCGCGAGCTCGCTCCGAGGGATGATTTTGTGCTCTTCACGAGCAACAGCGATGCTTCGATCGGCGCAGATGTCGCAGCCAACATGGACCGGCGGAATCAGCTCGTGGCCTGGTTCGGAGCTAATATCGCCGTCGACCGTCCCAACCTCTTTGCGTTTCCACTCGGTATCTCGGACCCGCATTGGCCGCACGGGGATGGGGCTGTATTGAAGAGCGTCCAGGCAGCCATGATCGAGCGGACGACACTGGTCGACGCCGGCTTCGATCCAGATATGAACCCAGTCGAACGTCGGCGCTGTCTCGAGCTGACCGGATTTGCGCCGACCCCGCAGAAGCCGTTCGCCGAATACCTCAAGGATCTCCGCACCTCTTATTTCTCTCTTTCACCAGCCGGCGATGGAATCGACACGCACCGGACGTGGGAGGCGCTCTACCTCGGGACTGTGCCGGTGGTTACCCGAAGCGTTCTCACCGAGCAGCATCCTGATCTCCCGATGGTCGTGCTCGACGACTGGGCCGAGTTCTCGTCGATTTCGTTCTCACCGGAGTTGCACGAGGAGCTGATGTCCGGCTGGGATCCGGCTGCGCTTGCGCTCGACCGCTATCTGGAGCGTGTCAGGGCGAAAATCCGAGAACTCTCTGCCTAGCCGGCGGCCGCTCAGCGCACGCTAGCTCACTGGCGCCGGCCAGACCGAGTGATTAGTGGGGGCTTCTTGCACATTCTCCTGCGAACTGACCCGGAACGCGGTCGCGTAGCGCGTCCGCCAATCGGATCGGCGCCGATCAAGCGGCTCGAGCCCCGCCCACTCCCACGGCCAATGATTGCGCAGCGAGGGATCCGCGTCGTGGATCTCCTCGAGCAGATCGCTGACGGGCTCCCAGCCAAGATCACGCGCGACTTTCGTGCGGACGTCGAGGTCGACGCCCGACACGAACAGGAAGCCGCCCGACTCGACCAACCGCCCGATGTTGCGGAGGCAGCACTCCGCGTTCGCCGGCTCCATGTGGCAGAGGAAGTTGCTCGCGACGACGATGGCCTGGCTACCGAGCCGAGAGCCGAGCTGAGGATCACATGCGTCGTCGACGTGCCACACGGTCCCTTCCCGGAGCCAACCCTTCACCTGCGCAGTGCCAGCCTTCCAGTCGAACATGTCGTGCAGCTCGCGCTCCGTCAATCGGTCGAAGATTCCCGGATCCACCACGTCCGACATCGCCGGGGTGTAGATGCCGGCCTCTGCGATCTCCACCACCTCTGCCGAGACGTCCACGGCGTGCACCGCGATCTCCAGATCCGGACGGGCCGACCGGAGAACCCACAGAATCGAATAGACCTCGGCGCCGATGCTGCAACCGAGCACGGCCAAGTTGAGCGTCGCGCCCTCCTCTCTCTCCTGGATCAGGCGGCGCATCAACTCGAGCGCCGGGCGGTTCCGAAGGAATGCCGAGAAGACGTGCATCTGGCGGCCGGACCTCCGCAGTACGCGACTGTGAACCCAACGGCCGTAGGCGAGACCTCCCCTGGATTCGCGCACGCCGTCGGGGAGACGCCACCATACCCGGCGGTTGAGGCTCCAGAATATCCCGGACAGCGCCGCCCTCACCGGGCCGTGGACCGTGACGATTCGCTCCCAGACGCGCGGAAGGAGTCGCCGTCAAGGCCGGCTACCTTCGCCTCGAACATCATGACTCCAGCGTAAGCAAGCCGCGTTCTCCGAGCCACGGCCGGATGGGGGATACGTCAGCTAGCCGTTCGGGCAGGGGTGATTGGAGCCCAGCGACAGCGCATCAACAAGGCCCTTCGCGTCCCGGTTCGGCGGATCTCGCTGGGACATGCTCTTCACGCGGCGTCGCGAAAACGTGCTCGTACTGCTCATGTAGAGCTTGCCGATTGCGCGCAACCCCGTCTGTAATCACACGCTTGACGTCATCCCGGTTGTTCTCGAGTCTCTCGAACCCGTCGATGAGACTGCCGGCATCGACAGCGTGGATATCGAAGCAATACTCGGCCAATCCCATTTCGCTCATTAGCGATGCGCACTTGTGATGGAACGAGACCGCAATAACGGGCCGCTCGAGTACGAGCGATAGAAGCAGGTTGTGAAAGCGGGTGGCAACTACAACATCGGTAGCAGCGATCTGCGTCACGATCTCCCGAACCGATTGAGCAGGCGTATTCGCGATTCGGCTTTTCAAAGATGGCTGTTTGGATTGCGCACTAAAAGCTTCGCGAAAATCGGCAATTGCCTCCGGCTCGTCGTCGCCGAGGAGAAGGCGCACGTCGTACTCATGTGCGAGTAGCCAGTCCGCCAAGATCACGAGGGCCTCGAGGTACTTCTCGTAGGTGGTCTCTGACGGATCGGCGGCGCTGTACCTTCCCGCGTAGACCATCAGGCCGAGACCCGCGACGCGCCGCTCGCGAGTGCCGTTGCTGAGGCCCGTGCGAAACTCAGCCGGCAGGTCGAACACCAGATCCGGGTAGACGTGGTGGCTGTCGTCGTGGACACCTATGCTCTTCACAACTTCAAGGGTTGGGTGATCCCGGTACGACCGATAGTGCGCCATATGGAGCGCCGAAGCGATCAGCAACCGTCCGGCCCTGGTGTAGATCGGACCTGCTCCAACGTTGAGGAAGATCAGCTTGCATCCTCGCAGTCTCGCCGCAAGCGACCACTTGAACAGACTGTAAGGCCCCCAGGACGAAAGCCCCCACACATCGTTCAAGAGGCCGGTACCGGGAACGATCAGCATCTCGACCTCTTTCAGGGTCGTGAAAGCCGTTTCGTATTCTCTAAGGTCCTGGAGAATCGCAATGATCGCGGATTTCGTTCGTTCGACGAGCCGGAGATCGCGATTCCAGAAGCGCGCGGTTCTCGAGCCGATCGGTATCGCAGTGATTCCTAGCGCATCGCGGTCGGGTTCAAAATGGTTTCCGACGCAGCAAAGTTCTACATCTGGATAAAGGGAGCGGAGCCGCGAGGCAACGGTGACCAGAGTGCTCGCGTTGCCAGTGTTAGCCGTTCCAAATGGTCCCCAGAGAACGATTCTCATCTCGGTTTATCGGTCGGACGGCCCGTGAACAGACCGCGGACCCACAAGTCACGTATAACGCTACGGAGGTTCAAAGAGTAGTGTCATCTGCTTGCCGAGGACACCGAACAAGGGATGGTCCCGCTAGTCCGGCGGAACCCACCGCATGGCCAGGGTCAGCACTAGCGTTAGGTCCGTCGGCGCATGGCGAGTGCGGGGATACGGTTCTTCCATGACGCCGATTGCCGCTCGTGGGAACCGCGCTTGAGCGTCTCCGTCTACACGGTCGCCAACGAGGCATTCTTTCCAGGACTCGTTGGTCTCGTCACCTCACTACGCGTTCACGGCCACTCCGGCCCAGTCATAGTCGGCGATTCCGGCTTGAACCCGGAGCAGGCGGAGGCGATATCCCACGAGGCCCTGATCGTGCAGCTGCCGCCCGACCTGCCGCCCACTTTTGCAAAGACGGTGGCACCGCTCGGGCATCCGGACGACGTGATGATCTCTCTGGACGCGGACATACTCTGCGTACGCCCGCTCGACGACCTGATTGCTCGCACCAGCGCCGGCTCGATCCTCGCAGTCGAGGACATGGGACGTGTCGGGCTCTCCGAGTCCATGTGGCGCCAGTGGGAACAACGGCTGGACCTCGGACCACTTCGAGTAGCGAGCTACATCAACGGCGGCTTCTTCGCGCTTCCGCGCGAGGACGGGATTCGCTTCTTCACCGTCCTTGCAGAGTGTCTCGAGCGTGTCGACCCAGACGAGACGTTCGTACGGCCAGGGCTGAGAGCGGATCTCAGCCTGCCATTCTTCTACGCCGATCAGGACGTCGCGAACGCGATCCTCGCTTCGGCACGGTTCAGGGAACACGCCGCAATACTTCCCTACAGCGCTGCGCCACATCCGCCCTTTGACGGTGTCGAGGTCACGTCTGACCTGACGTGCATCGACCAGAACGGAGAGAAACCCTTCTTCCTCCACCATGCGCGACAGAAGCCGTGGTCCGAACCGCTTCCGTCCAACCCCTACACGGAACTTCTCGTCGAGTTCATTCACCATCCTCTGGCGCCGCACTTCGACGAACGTGAGCTGCCGCTCTTCCTGAGGGCGGGCCGTACCGCCCAGGCGGCCAGACAGCTCCGCTCCGCTCGTGGACATGTGCGTACGCATGTCCGTGGCCGGCTCGGATTGCGGTCCTACCTGCAGTCGCGAGCACAGCGGTCCGGACGAGCATGACGTCGGCAGCACGTCCGCGCCTCACGGTCGGCCTACCGGTCTTCGACGGAGAGCGCTACCTGGAAGCTTCCTTGCGATCGATACTCGATCAGACGTACTCAGACTTCGAGCTCGTGATTGCGGACAACGCCTCGTCAGACGCGACTGAGGACATCTGCCGGGCGCTCTCTCACGTCGACGCTCGAGTGCGCTACGTTCGGCACAGCGAGAACATCGGTGCCGGGCCAAACCACAACTTCGTTTTCGGACAGGCGTGCGGTGAACTTTTCCGTTGGGCCGCGGCCGACGACCTGGTCAGGCCGACGGCGTTCGCTCGGTGTGTCGATCTGCTCGACGATGTCGGGCCGAGCGCCATGCTTGCCTTCTCCCAAACCGAGGTCATCGATGAGCACAGCGAGCACCTCAGGTACTGGGCTGCCCAAGGATCGGTCGACCAACACACTCCCGACGGGCGACTTGGTGCTTTGATCGGCCAGCCTAGCGGCCATCTCTACTCCGGAGGCCCGATGTCGCCTTTCTACGGCGTCGTCCGCACGGCGGCGCTCCGGTCGACGCGTCTCCACCAGTCCTTTTACGGTTCCGACAGTGTCCTTCTGGTCGAGCTTGCGTTGCGCGGGAAGCTCGTCGAGGTGCCCGAGGCGTTGTACGTACAGCGGCAACATTCTGCCCAGTCCGGAGGTTCGTGGTCCAGCACGAAGACTGCTCTCGAGCGCGACCGGTGGGTAGATCCGGGCTTTCGCGGGATTGCGATGCCGCAGTCGCGCCTCCTCGCCGGATATTTCAAGGCGGTGCTCGACGCTCCGCTGACGAGCGCCGAGAGACGACGCTGCCTGTGGGCGGTAGCCGCGGTCAGCCGGCGCAACGGGACTCTCAGAGATGCCTTCGGTGAGATTCGACGGGCGCCGGCAGCTGCCGCGGCGCGGCTTAGACCGAGGTCCGCCTAGTCGCCCGGCGAGATTGCTTCCGCGTCGCCCGCCGTGAAGCGACTTGCTCACCGCCGCCGGAAACGCCTTAGTCTGTCGTCCAGCAGACGTGGCCGCACTCGCCGGAATCGCCGCCGCCGCGCGGATCACCGAGTGGCGCCAGGGAAGTCGACCCGCCCGAACCTCGAAGCGTGGTCGTCCCGGCCTACGAGCGCCGTCGGCAAAAGGAGCAGTTCGTGCGCGTCCGCGCCGACGCGCCGCGTGCCGATGTTGCGCAACGGCCGCGCGTCACGGCTCAGTCTTTGCTGCGAAGACGTGACGGTACCTAGCAGTCGCAGGCCAACGAGCGAGAATGCGGCGCAGCTCAAACCGGATTTCTGCATTGAAACGAAGGCAAATCGACAGATAGATTGCACCGCCGGCAACTGTCAGAGTTGCAAGCGTCACTGCAGCCGAAGCGCCGACAGCCACTAGCACATGGCGGCCAAGGACGAGCGCGAGGGCCATGAGAGCGACGGCTTTGACAACCCCCGAGAAGGAGGAGGCAAACCGTCGAATCGAAAGGTCTAGCGATCTCGTTACGACCTGCAGACGTATGGCTTCATTGATCCACGTCACGAGCGCATAACCGGCCATCACCCCCACGACACCCCAATGCATTCCGACAATGAGCGCACCGACGGTAGTCGTCGCTGAGACGACGGTAACCCTGAAGAGCGACGCCGGCCTATTGAGTGCGAGAAGTACTTCGCCCATCATTGCGTCGAAGGCCGTCGGCAGTGCGGCCAAAGCTCCGAGTTGAATCACCGGGATTGCGCTCTTCCACTGAGGTCCGAGTACTACCGGAACGAAATCCGACGCAAGAATCGCGAGACCCACGAGCGCAGGACAGACAACCGCGGCGACGAGGCGTGTCGAGCGGAGCCACGTATCCGCCAATCGTTCTCGATCATCGCTCATTCTGGCAAATGCAGGGAAGAAGACTTGCGCCACCGGAGCCGCAATGCGTGCCATTGGCATGAGAACGACGTTCATCGCAATCCCGAACGTGGCAAGAGCTGCAGCGCCCAAGAAGCGTCCAATCACAACGGGCCCGAGACCGCTCGCGCCTTGGTAGAGGACGTTTTCGCCAAAGAGGAACCCAGCAAATCCTCCGAGTCGACGGAGGCTCTCGAGCGAAAATGCTGCACGAGGACGCCAGCGGAGGAACACCCATAAGAGAGCCGTCGATACCACACCGCCCGCGAGGTATTGACCCACGATTGCCCACGCTCCGAAATGCATGAAGGCAAGCGCGATCCCTACTCCTCCTCCGATGACGGTTGCGATGATCTGGCGAAGTTCGAGCTGCCGAAAGTCCATCGCACGCATCAGGAGCGCCGTATGGGTGCTCCCGAGGCAACTCACGAGAAAGCCGAACGAGGCCGCGATGAAGAGCGGACGGACAGCGGGCTCGTGGTAGAAGTTGGCGAGTGGCGCAGCCAATGCCGTGCCCACGACCGCGAGAAGGATTCCGAGGGCGACGTTGAGCCACAAGACCGTCGACTTGTCTTCCTCTGTCAGGTCACGCTTCTGCACTAGCGCCGTGCCAAGTGCGTTGTCGGTAAGTGCCACCATGAAGCCGACGATTACCATCACCATTGCGGCGACGCCCCATTCATGCGGGGTAAGCAGATGGGCCACCGCGAGCGCAACGACTATTCGAGACACCTGGAGCAGGACCTGGGAGATCGTCTTCCATGCGACACCGCTCTGAACTCGCGCGCCTAGGTTGTCGATCGCTTCGATCGCTTCGACTTGGAGTGTCGCTATATCGGGGGTCAATGTTGCTCCATGGTCGTGACGCCCATGGGCTGCCAAGCCAGCGCCCCGAATTCGCGCGGACCACTCTCCGAATCGGTCCGCCGAGATTGCCTCATTCCGGAGGCGAGAACCGCGTGCGCGCCGTGTCGGCGTCGGGGTCCACGAATCCCCCGGAACGTCCATGGTGAAGACGATTGTGCGTCAGAACAACGATCGCGATGGCGCCCACGAGCGCATGGTATGAAGGCGTCCGCTCGCTGTCCACGACTGGATGGTTCAGGTTGGTTCGGCCGACGCTAGCCATTCGGCTAGCAAAACTGCGAGAGGCGCTCCGCGTCATCTGGGCGGTAACCTCCTGACAGAGGACGCGCTCATCCGGATGACCGATGTCATGACGCATCGGCGCTGAGTTCGTCAACCGCCTTCGCGGAATGTTCGCCGTCGCGATCTGGGATGCGGGGTCGGCAGCGGGCCGTCCTCGCTCGCGAAGACGACGATGTCGTCGCAGACGGCGTAACCGCGTACGTGGATTCTCGGCCTCCTTCGTGTGCGGCTTGCCGAGGCGGGCGAAGCGTCGTGGGCTTATAGAGCGCTCGGTGAAGCTGAGGAGTTGGGCTTTTAGGTCGTGCCCGACTGTGCGAGGACCTTGTCGAAGACACCAGCCAGCTCGGCTGCAAGCCGTTTGTACTCGAAGCGCGCTACGACATCCGCCGCAGGCCGCGGCCGCTCGGCACCGACGCGAAAGGCTCCGATCTCGCTCCTCAACGCCCTCACAATGCCCTCGACGTCGTCCGGCCTCACGACCACCGCGCCGCCGGCCTCCCCCAGCAGGTCACGCGCATCGCCATCCGGAACCGCCGCGAGAATTGGCCTCCCCGACGCGAGGTACTCGTACGTCTTTCCGGGCACGATCGTCGCACGGACACCGGGCGGGAGGTTATGCATCGGGAGGAAGAGCAGATCCGCGCTACGCATAAGGGCGACGGCCTCGGCATGTGTGACGAAACCCCGCATGACCGTCACGGGGCAGGAAGCTGCAACTTCACGGTCGACCTCGTCTGCGACGCCAGCGAGGTAAAGCTCGATCACGTTTTCGAGCGCGGGATCTTCGGCGATGAGACGGTTTATCGCCTCGATCAAGAACACGTGCGAACGCGTGAACATGTCCACACCCCTGATGCTGCCGCCGAGGAGTCGTCGAGCGGCTCGACGCCGTCGATGTTGGAGTCCGAGTGTCGTATGCAGGTACCCCGTGTGAACGATCCGGAACTTCCGGTCCTTCCGCGGCTCAGCCGGCCTCGCGAAGTCCGCCGGATCGAAGCCGTTCGAGATCGCGACCACAGGCCTGTCCCGAAGCTCCGGAAGGCGCGAAACGATCCGGTCCGCAGCCTCGGGCGTGCTCATCACGATCGCGGAAGCGGTTTCGAGCACGCGGCCCATATGCCTCAGCGCGCGGAGGCGATGGATCGCACTCGGATAGGCGATCATCTCGTCGAGCGCCCACGGGTCCCCGAGGTCGGCGATCCAGGGCAGGCCGAGCGCGCCCGACAACGCCGCCCCGACTTCGGCCGAGGCATACGGTTGCATCCAGACATAGATGAGCTGCGCGTCGCCGGCGGCGTCGAGAGCAACCCGGTAGGAGCTGTCGACCCACCACGAGCGCCACGCGTCACCGTACCCCAGCCACCGCCGCAGCGCGGGACGAAGCGCTCTCTCGTGGCGCGGCTCGTCTGCCGCAGGCACCCGTCTGACATCGACCGACGGCGGCACCTCCCTGAGCAGCGTGGCATCCTCAGGCGACCAGCGTTCGCCGCGCTCGTCTCCGCCCCTCGTAACCACGATCGACTCATAGCCGTGGTCGAGAAGCCGCTGCACGATCTTCAGCGGACGCTGCACGCCCGATCCCCCGATCGGCGGGAAGTGATACGTGTGGAAGAGAAGCTGCGTCAATATGCGATGTACGTTTGAAAAGGGGCAATCGCACGCAACGCCGCCAAAGCGCCGAACGTCAGCCCGGGGACGCACCAAGCGCCAGACGCGACCAGCACGGACCTTCGTCTCATACGGAGACTTTGTCCGGTCGTTCGCTCGATCGACACTAGCCATCCGGTCAGGATCGCACGAGAGTCGCGTCCCCCCGAACGCGTGTCGCGACAGCTCAGCCCACTGACTAACGTCTGACGACGTGTGCGGGATCTGTGGAGCCGTTCAGGTCGGCGGTCGCCCGCACACCGTCCTGACAGAGGACGCGCTCATCCGGATGACCGATGTCATGACGCATCGGGGACCCGATGAGCGAGGGCTGTACACGGCGCCCGGGATCGCACTCGGCGCACGGAGGCTCAGCATCGTCGACGTGGTCAACGGCCACCAGCCGACAGCCAGCGAAGACGGCAGGGTCCGAGCGGTCCAGAACGGCGAGATCTACAACCACTTGGAGTTGCGGCGACTCCTGTCCGGCCATGGCCACACATTGGGCAGTTCATGCGATACCGAGGTCCTTCCTCATCTCTATGAGGACCTCGGCGCTGAGTTCGTCAACCGCCTTCGCGGAATGTTCGCCGTCGCGATCTGGGATGCGGGTCGGCAGCGGGCCGTCCTCGCTCGCGACCGCCTCGGGATAAAGCCCCTGTATTACGCCGTCTGCGACGACATCGTCGTCTTCGGCTCCGAATTGAAGAGCGTCCTCGCCAGCGGACTTGTCGGACCGCGCCTCGACTACGACACAGTCGAGGCGTACCTCACACTTGGCTTCGTCCCGGGACCGCGTACCATCCTCGCAGGCGTCCGCAAGGTGCTTCCGGGCGAGCGCCTCGTCGTCGAGAACGGTCGAGTGGCGGTCGATCGGTACTGGAGCTATCCGGTTCCCGAACCCGAACCGGCGTCGCCGACCGAGTGGCGGGAGCGACTCCTGGCCGCGCTTGACGAATCCGTCGCGCTGCATCTGATGAGCGACGTGCCACTCGGCGCGATGCTGAGCGGCGGGTTGGACTCGAGCCTGATCGTCGGCCTGATGGCGCCTCGAACAAGCAGCCCGGTGGAGACGTTCTCCGTCGGATTCGCCGGCTCAACGAACGAGCTCGCAGATGCACGACTCGTGTCGAGCACCTTCAGTACGAACCACCACGAGCTCGAGCTCCCTCTCGACCATGAGGTGGACCTCTCCGAGCTGGTCTGGCATCTCGACGAGCCGCTCGCCGACCTTTCGTCTCTCGGCTTCTATGCACTGTCGCAAATGGCCCGTGAACATGTCACTGTCGCGCTGTCCGGCCAGGGCGCCGACGAGCTTCTCGGTGGGTACTCGCGCCACCAGGCCGCGACCCTCATGCGTACCTGGAACAGGCTGCCGGGACTGCTGCGGAAACTGACGAAGAGAGGCGCGACTGCCAGCCGGCGCGTCCAGCGGCTCGCGGAGCTGGCCGAGCTCGATCCGGTCGACCGCTTCGTCGCCACACGCGAGCTGGCCCCCGACTTACAGGACGCCTGGCGCCAACCCCGCAGCAGCCCAGGCTCAGCGGCTTCGCGAGCCGTCGCGGAACGTCTTCCGACGCCGATCCAAGACCCGCTCGATGCGATTCTCTACCTCGACGCAAATCTCGGGCTAGCCGACGACATGCTCCATTACTTCGATCGGATGTCGATGGCACACTCGCTCGAGGTCCGCGTCCCCTTCCTCGATCACGAGCTGGTGCAGCTCTGCGCGGCGATTCCACGCAACTTCAAGGTCCACCGTGGGACGACGAAGTGGCTGCTCAAAGAGGCGGCGCGCGGGATCGTTCCCGACGCGGTCATCGACAAGCCGAAGATCGGCTTCTTCAATACTGCGGTCGAGACGTGGGTCAGAACGGCGCTTGCACGCACGACCGCAGACCATCTGCTCGATCGCGAGGCCGCCTATGCCGAATTCCTCGATCGTTCGTGGGTGGAGGATCTCGTTCAACGGCAAGTGAGTGGCGCCGCTCGACCGCGCGACGCACACCTCCTGCTCGCCATCCTCATGCTGGAGGTCTGGCTGTCCTCGTACCTCCCACGCGCGCTCGCTTCGACCGCTCCGAGCCCCGAGCGCGTGCCCGTGGCCCGATGACCGCCCTCGCCTATTCACTGGTCACGCCGACACGCGACGAGGCAGACAACCTCGTACGGCTCGCCGAATCGGTTACATCTCAGTCAGTGATGCCCCGGAGCTGGATCATCGTCGACAACGGGTCTACCGACCCCACGCCGGCACTAATCGGAGAGCTCGAGGCAAAGTGCTCGTGGATACACGGTGCGACGTCTCCTCCGACTGCCCATCCCGAGCCGGGAGCGCCGATCGTGCAGGCACTCCACACAGGTCTGGCTCAGCTGGGCAGATACGACGACGTGGTCGTCAAGCTCGACGCCGACGTCTCGTTCGCGCATGACTACTTCGAGCGGCTGCTGCAAGCGTTCGAGGCCGATCCGGCGCTGGGTATCGCCGGCGGTGAGTGCCTCGAGCTCGACGACGGCGAGTGGCGTGCGGTGCACGTGACGAGCTCGCACGTGCGGGGAGCCGTGCGGGCGTATCGCCGAGCCTGCCTCGACACGGTTCTCCCGCTCGTCGAGGGGCTCGGCTGGGACACGGTGGACGAGCTCCAAGCATCAGTCCACGGCTGGCATGTCGCGGTGGTGCCCGGTCTCCACTTCCGCCACCATCGCGCACTCGGCGCACGCGATCGCTTCCCGTGGTCGCGCGCGGTTCGCCAGGGGCGGGCCGCGCATTACCTCGGTTATCGCTTCTGGTACCTAGCCGCCCGCAGCATCTTCCGTGCTCGGAGGAGCCCGACTGCATTCGGCATGCTCTGGGGCTACGCCGGGAGCGCGATCGTCCGTCGGCCCGTGCATCCCGACGCAGCAGTGAGGGCCGAACTCCGTCGGCGACAGGCTCTCGTCGCGCTTCCTACTCGTGTCCGCGAGGCGTTCGGCCGGCAGTCGCTATCGTCGCGCTGACTCAAGAGCCGCCGTCAGTGGCTATCGCATTCGCCGGCAGCCTGTACGTAACACAGCCAAGGGCGATGATGAGGAACAAGATGAAGGTCTCCTGCGTGAACCCGAGTGCGTCGTAGGTGAGCATCGACTCGGCGTAAGCGGCGACGGCAGCGGCGGCTGCGGCAAGGATCCACCCTCGCGGCGAGCGGTCGTGCCTCGCCTTCTTCCCGAGCTTTCGCACGAACCGTATGAACAACCAGGCAAGACAGAGCGCCCCGAAGAGGCCGGTCTCCAGCAGTGTCCCCAACCATTGGTCGTCGAGGATCGGCGCATTCGGTACCGGTACCGCCGGATCGGGTGTCGTGATCCGGGTTCCGAAACCCTCGCCGAAGAATGGGTGCGGGGTGAACTCCTTGTGGATGGCAGGCCAAAAGGTCGCGATTCGCCCGCTTCCGACTGCTTGGTCAGTCTGCTGGGCGATGATGCCGTTCGCGGGAAAGAATGACTCCCTGAACGAGCCGAGCGCGCCCGGCAGCGCGATGTGGATCGCAAGAAGCATCGGGATCAACAGCGGCCACAACCGCTTCATCTCCGGACCGCGCAGCCAGAGGTAGACCAAGGCAACGACGAGGAGCATGACGATGCCCGTGCGCGACCCAGTCGCGAAGGTTGCGAGCAGCAACACGCCGGCAGCCGCCCACCAGCGAGCCTGCTTGAAGCAGATCGCACGGTAGAGCGCGAACGGTACGAGCATGGCAAACAGAGCCGAAAGCGCGATCGGATGCTCTGCTGAAGCGTATACGCGCAGGTGACCGCCTCTCGTGATCTCGCTCCCTCCGCCTGTGGCGCGCAAGAAAGGAAAGATGTGGGAGAGATGGTGGAAGACGTTGTATCCGGTCTTCGCTTCGATCAGCGCAAAGAACGCCACGACTGCGCCAGAACCTGTGAGGACGCGCACGATGAAATCCACGTCGGCAAAAGTTCTGACGAGGCTGAGCACCATGAAAAAGACAGCGATGATACTTGCGAAGAACAGAAGCTCCTTGATTACATCCGTCTCGACAGACGAGAAGCGGGCTCTGTTCATAGCTTCGGAGACAAGAATCGCGCATAGGAAACCCGCCAGTGGAAGATCGATAACGTGTGTTCGCCGCAACCGAATGCGACGGTCGATGAGGGTGGACGTCAGCCAGACCACCAAGACTGCGGCGACCAGCAGCCGGTATGGCTCGAGTCGGATCGGAAGCGAAGCCGGGAGCCCGTAATACTTCATCGGTATGAAGAGGATGACCACGACGATCGTCGCGAGCTGGGCGCGCCAGCTGAGGAGCCTTGGTAGAACGACGATGGCTATCACGAGGCCCAGCGCCGCCGGAGCAATCAGCCGCATCCCGCGGCCCGCGATTACACATGCCGTCAGGACAAAGAGCGTCGCGCCGATTACCGCCGCAGCGGCAACCGGCGGCCGCCGAGGTGATTCGACCAGCAACATGCGCGGTTAGGCGACTCGGCGGGCCGTGACTGAAGCCTCGTTCGCGCCAGCCTCGTTCACGCTCTCGTCCTCAGCCGACCGCTTCGGCGTCGGCCGAAGGTTCTCCAGGACGAATGCGGCACCGAGCGTCGCGACCATGATGGCGAGGAAGACCGCTATCGGGACCGTCTTCTTCCGTGGCACAACGACCTTGGCCTGGAACGGGCGTTTGACCAGGTCGACCAACACGCGGTTACCGGCCGGAACGCCGGCGCGCGCCTGCTGGGCCGCGATGTACCGCATGAACACGTGCGCACCGACGAGCGATGCGTTGATCGCGTCGTCGGGATCCTCCGCGAAGCCCTGGATCGCGATGAAGGGAAGTACGCCGTTGTACACGCTCGGATCAGGGAGGCTCGCGGCAGCTTGCACGCGCACCGCCCGCCGCTCAGAGGCCGGCAGCCGGCGAGCGATCAGGGACTGAACGGTGTCGCCGCTCACGAGTTGCGCCCAGAAGGTCGCGAGGCCGGAGAATCTCGACGGATCCGCAGTGCTCGTCCCCGCCCATGAGGATTGCTTCTGCCCCACGAGCAGAATGGTGTCTGCCTCGTAGGTCTGCGCTTGACGGTACGTCAGCTCCGGCACTCCGTGCGCGAAGCCGACGCGCGCGAACGACAGCACCGCGAGCACAACCGCCAAGGCGAAGCCGACGCCGACGAGGATGCGAAAGCGCCAGATGACACGCAGATAGAGCTCTAGGTCCAAAGGATCAGGAGACCTCGCCCGCGCTACTGCGCAGGAACACGACGGCAGCCTCGGTGCGGTTCGCGACACCGAGCTTTCTGTAGATCGACGCGAGGTGGAACTTGACGGCGTGCACCGTGACCTCCATCCTCGCGGCGATCTCCGCGTTCGTCAGTCCCTGAGTTGCCATCCGGAGCACCTCGAACTCGCGCGGAGAGAGCGGGCGCGACACGTCACTCCTGAGTGCTCCGGACATCAGGACTCGAGCGTAGACTCCGCTGGCAGAAGGCTCCATGCCCAAACGGGGAGACTCTCGCCCTAGCCGATCGGCTAGACGGGTCTGCGCACCGGTCACGGTAGGCTTTCGCGTTCGTGCTTCCACGCATCTGCCGACGCCTGCTCTTTCCGGTGCTCGAGCGGTCCTTCACGTACAGCGCATACGAGCGGCTGCTCGACCGCCTCGCCGACGCGGAGCGTTTCAAAGTCGTCCCGTTGCGTGAGTTCTCGTCGACGCCGTCTGAGTCCCAGGCCGTCGTCGCCCTCCGCCACGACGTCGACTACCGCCTCGAGAGCGCGTTCGAGATGGCCCGCCTCGAGCACGACCGGGGCTTGTCGGCGACGTACTTCGTCCTTCACACCGCGCACTACTGGACTCGTCAGGACCTCGTTCCCGCTCTTCTGCAGCTGCAGGACGACTGCGGCCACGAGATCGGATGGCACAACGATCTGGTCACGCTCGAGTGCGTGTACGGGGGTGACGCGAGGGCCTTTCTGGTGGAGCAGCTCGAACGGCTCCGTTCCGCAGGAGTCCGGATCGAAGGAACGGCTTCGCACGGGTCGCCTTGCTGCTACCGCTTCGGCTACCACAACGACTACTTCTTCGCGGACTACGACGGCGAGGCGCAGCCGAAATTCCCGAACTCGCGCGTCGTGACCACGCGGAGGGGTCCATGCAGGATTCCCAAAGGCCGGCTCGCCGAGTTCGGGCTTGTCTACGACGCGTACCACCTCGACCACGACCTCTACTTCTCGGACGCAACCTTCGACGACCGAGGCTTTCGCTGGCACACCGACCAGCTCGACTTCGACACTCTCGGACCAGGCAGACGTGCGATCATCCTCGTACATCCGTGCCACTGGGACGCCTCGGCGGCCGCGAAGCTTCGCCGATTGCCGGTCGAGATCGGCAGGGCCCTGATCCCGAGGCGGCCTGTGGGGGCTGCGGAATGAGCCGTCCCAAGCGCCTCTGCATGGTTGTTCACGGCCCGTACCCGGTAGGCGAGCCGCGGGTCGTTCGCGAGGCGAGGGTTGCGCTAGACGCGGGCTTCGAAGTCGACGTCGTGGCGATGGCGAATCCCGACGAGCCCCTGCGCGGCGAGGTCGACGGCGCACGTGTGTACCGGCTCCCACCCCTGCGGTTGTCCCGCTCCGGGCCTGTCTCCCTGGTCCGCGAGTACACGGGCTTCACGGTTCACGCGATCCTCGCGGTGGGAAGACTCCATCTCGGGCGGCGCTACGACGTCGTTCACGTCCACAACCCGCCCGACTTCCTGGTGACAGCGGCCGTCTTTCCGCGACTCCTCGGAGCGAGGATCGTCTTGGACATCCACGACCTCGCGCCTGAGCTCTTCGCTATGCGGCTTGGCGGCCGTCGGTGGGCGCCTGCAGCCGAGCGGGTTCTCCGCGTCGTCGAGTCGGCGGCCGTACGCCTGTCCGATTCAGTCGTGACGGTCCACGAGCCTTACCGCCGAGAGCTCCTGGCGCGCGGTGTCCCCGACGACAAGATCGTCGTCTTGCTGAATGCGCTGGACGAGCGTCTCATGCCAACTGAGCCCGTGACCAGCGACGACGAAGGTTTTCGCGTCGTGTACCACGGCTCGGTGACGCCCCACTACGGCGTCGAGTTGCTGGTAGACGCCTTTGCGACGGTCGCGGGTCAGATCCCAGGGGCACGTCTCGAGATATACGGACCCGGAGACGCCGTTCCGGCGGTTCGCAGCCGCGTCCAACAGCGGGGAGTCACCGAGCTCGTCCACGTCGATGGACTTAGCCTCCCGCAGGAAGAGGTGTTACAGCGAATCCGCGGCGCTTCGGTCGGCGTTGTTTCACTGTTGCCGATCGAGAGGAACAAGGCGGCCCTCCCATCGAAGCTGCTCGAGTACGTCGCGCTCGGGATCCCCGTGGTCGCGCCGGATGTCCCCGCCATCTTGGAGTCATTTTCGGAGCACGAGATCGTCTACTTCCACGGAGGCAACGCAACCTCGCTCGCAGAGGCCATCCGCTCCGTGGCCGCCGATCCCGCCGGCGCACGCCGCCGCGCGGAAGCGGCGATGAAACGCTACCGGGCCACCTACTCTTGGCCGATCTACGCCGGGCGCTATGTGGACTTGCTCGAAGCGCTAATCGCACGCGGCTGACGTGAACCGCGCGAGCGGCGAGCTGGAGTAGCCCGAGCCTGACCGTGCCTTCACAGCCGACTGCTCCGGCCCGCGATAAACGAACGATGGTCACGACCGTCCCTCCGACCAGTGTTCAGCGGGCATTCCCGGCGCGACGATCAGCGGGATGCGCGTGCTTTACTCGTTCCCGCACCGTATCGGCGCAGGCCGCATCTGCACGACCGCGTGGTATCAGGTGAACGCCGCCGCCAAGGCAGGCGCCGAGATCGTCGCGCTCGTCGGTAGCGTCGACAAGCCGCTCCCGGACGACGTGCGCGCAATCGAGACGCTTGCGCGCGGACGCGCCCGTCTCCCGTACCGGGTAGTCGGCAGCCAGCGCATGTTCCGGCTGCACGACCGGATCACCGCGTCGTGGCTGCGCCGTCACCGCAACGAGATCGACGTCGTCCACGTCTGGCCGAGCGCAGCGTTCGAGACGATCGCAGTTGCGCGCGACGTCGGGATCCCGACCCTGCTGGAGCGCCCGAACGCGCACACCAGGTTCGCCTACGACGTCGTAAAGGCCGAAGCCGAGAAGCTCGGCGTCGAACTCCCGCCGGATCACGAGCATGCCTACAAGCCGGACGTGCTCGCGAGGGAGGAGGCGGAGTTCGCGGGCGCCGACAAGCTTCTTTGTCCTTCCGAGTTCACGGCGAAGACGTTCCGCGACGCCGGTTATCCCGACGACCAAGTCGTCCGCCACTTCTACGGCGTCGACCCCGCGGTCTTCCACCCTGCCGACGACTCACGCACGGACGGCCAGTTCACTGCGATCTTCGTCGGGGTCGCCGCCGTTCGAAAGGGCCTTCACTACGCACTCGAGGCATGGCATCGCTCCACCGCAAGCCTCCACGGCCGGTTCCTGATCGCCGGCGAGATGCTGCCCGACTACCGGCGTGTCCTCGCCCCGATGCTCGACCACCCGAGCGTGGTCGAGCTCGGCCACCGTAACGACGTCCCGGAACTGCTCCGCCAGGCGGACGTGCTCGTCCTCCCCTCGATCGAGGAAGGTTTCGGGCTCGTCTGTACGGAAGCGATGGCTTCCGGTTGCGTCCCACTCGTCTCCGATGCGTGCACGGAGATCTGCGCGAACGGCGTGAACGCATGCGTTCACCCGGTCGGGGACGTCTCCTGCCTCTCTGCACAGCTGTCGCTGATGGCGGAGGACAAGGCAAGCCGACAGCTGCTGCGCGCCGGCGGCCTCCGGATGGTTGACGAGATCAGCTGGGACGCTGCCGGGGTCAGGCTCGCCGAGATCTACGCGGCGAATGCGTAGCGTTCGCTCGAAGCGCCATCTCTGGCTCCCGGCAAGACCAAGACGGCGAAGAGCCCTTCCTGCCAAGGCCCACACCTACCAGATCGACCAGGTTCCGCCGACAACGGTTGATGGACCGGGCGAAATCTGCAATACCGTCAGCATCTCGACCGACCGGGGGTTGTCCGCCCGTGACACGGAGAACGGTGCTGGCCTTCATTCTCGCGATGGCTGCGTCCGCCGTTCTTGCGGTGCCTGTTAGAGCAGCCAGCCAGGCGGCACGGCCGAGGCAGAACACAGAGACCCCCTGCAGCCCGTGGCCGGACTGTACGCCGCCTGCCACCCAGGCTCAGTGCACCGATGGGTCAGCCGCCTCGCAATGTGCTGGACAGATCGACCTGCAAGACCCGGCGCTCACGCAAGACCGTGTGCACGTGACCGGCACCTGGTGGACATGGTTGATCTGGCTCGCGCTCACGGGTGTGTTTGTGGCGTTCGGCTTTCGGAGACCGCTGCTCCGGGCGCTTCGGGCGGCCAGCGCACGGACGGAAGAGACCGCGTACAGCGACCCGATGCGACCGTCCCTCGCTGTCGCGCCCAAGGCCGACATGGCCCCGGATGTCGCAGAGAGTCAGAGGGCCCCAAGAACGGTCGCCGGGTCAGTGGATGCCCCGGCGGCTGCAGATCCGACGCCTCGAAGCAGCAGGTCTCATCAGGCGCGGACATCATGAGACGCAGCGGAAGCACAGACCGTGGCCGTGCGCCAACGCGTCAGTCTCTCCCATAGGCGCATGCTCATTCTGAGCGGGCGCGCAAATGTCCTGGGCGATCGGTGAGTGGTGACACGTTGCATCGGCTGGTATCGATAGATCAGCCTGCCTCTCGAGGAGCGTCTCTCAGCATGCGCGATCTGGCTGTAATCGTCGTTGCCATACCGAATGAAGCGCACTGGATCCGTCCTTGCCTTCGAAGTGTCGGCGAGCACGCGGGCGACGGGATCGCCCTGGAGGCGATCGTCGCAGACAACCGCACACCGGGAATCGCCGAGATCATCGAAGATGAGTTTCCCTGGGCCCGCGTCGTCGAGTGCGACAACCACGGGTTCGCCCATGCGAACAACCGAGCGCTGGCGACATGCGACGCACGCTACATCCTCTTCCTGAACCCGGACACCGAGGTCCTCGACGGGACACTCGAACAACTCCTCGCGTTCCTCGACCGCCACACAGAGCTCGGCCTGATCGGGGTCCGCCAGGTAACGTCCGACGGCTCGGTCTACCCGACGATCCGCCGCTTCCCGAGTGCGCGTCGAGCCTTTGCGGACGCCGTGGCCCTGCATCGTTGGGCCCCATACGCCGACCGGTTCGGCGAGCGCGTCGTGGACAGGAACACGTACGACCGTGAGACCCGTTGCGACTGGACGACAGGTTCGTTCATGCTCGTGCGTCGCGAGGCGATCGAGAGCGCCGGAATCTTCGACGAGCGGTTCTTTATCTACTCCGAGGAGGCCGACCTCTGCTACCGGCTCAAGAAGGCCGGGTGGGAGATCGGGCACGTGCCTACGATGACGATCCTCCACCACGCGGACAAGAGCCCCGAGAACCCGCGCCGGCGCGCACAGGACGCATTTTCGCGTTTGCAGTACTCGCACAAGCACTTCTCGCCCGCCCATCGCTTCTTCTACCGCTCCGCGCTCGCGACCCGGTACGGGCTTCGCATGTTCAGTCCGGACAGCAACCATCGCGCCGCCTCTCGAGCCGGACTTGCGATCATGCTCGGGCTGGCAGATCCGCCCTTCGGCGAGCCTCCGGTACAAGCAGTTCGGCCCCACAGCCAACGCGATCCCTCTGCGCGGCGAGCGACGCGCGCATCATGACACGCTTGAAGCTCGAGCCTCTCTAAGCCTCGGTGTGCAAGCCACAGCGCGGAGTGAGGTCCGACAACTAGGTCCCGGCGCGCCGCGCGACCACGTCGAACTCGATCACGCGCAGTCGCTGATCGCCGTAAATGGGGGCGTCTTCGTAGATCGTTTTTCACCGCCAGCTCTGTCTGGAACGCCTTCACCCGCTCAAGCGCGCTCCCTGCCGAACAGAGGATCGCTAGGTCGAAACCCTGAGTGTCGACCTTCCGGTAGATGCTTCGCTGGTCAGAGACGGGGTCGAGGCGTTCAAGCACCGTGCTGAGCGTCCGAACGTGGACAATATCCCTGCGCAGGATCGTATTCCCAGCCACGAGGCCCGGCTGGCTCACATCCGCGTTTGCTGGACGGAGGAACAAGCAGGGACACAAACACCGGTTCGTTTTCCTCCTGCAACGGAATCACTGCGATGGTGGCGAATTGGAGCTCAACGCTGCTTCGACGGTCTCGAGCACGATCTCGCGGAATTTCGAAAACGAGTAATGCTGGATTATCGCCGTTGCTCCTCGGAGCCCCATCTCGCGGCACAGATCCCCATTCTCGAGGAGCCGCAGACAGTGCGAAATCATCGCTCCGGCATCACGCGCGACGAGAAGCGTCTCCCCTTCCGGGAGCGTGCGAGAGAAGCCCTTGTGTGCTGCGGAAGTGACCACACACGTCCGCGCGTGCAGAAGCGCCTCGAGAATCTTGATGTTTGTACCCCCTCCCGACCAGATAGGCGCAACTACAAACTGGCATTCTCTGTACGCGACGGATACATCGTCGACAAAGCCTACGACCTCTACCCCAGGCACCTTTGACCACCTGAGCCGATCCGGTTCCTGCAATCGTGAGCCAACGAGGCGAAACTCCGCGTCCGGTTTCTGAGCCTTCACGGCAGGCCACACCTCTGAGAGGAACCAGTCAATGCCCTGCACGTTGTAGAGGTATCCAAGCATTCCAACGAAGAGAATCCTTTTTGAACCCAGGCCAGGTTGTGGTGAGAGCAGCGCCGCATCCCCGCCCTCAGCCAACCCAAGCGGGATGTTAGGAAGGACACGTGCTCGGCCGAAGCCGAAGGACGCGAGATCTTCTTCCTTTGTCACCCACAGATGCGGGCCATCGGCGAGAAGTTTCGGGATCAGTGCCTCTAGCGTCCGTGCACGCCTCCTCAGAACGAGCTTACGCAGCGTGCCTGTCGTAGGATCCCTACTGATCCAACGATACGCTTCGATGTCGTTGTCATCTATATCCACAATCGCTCGCCGAAGCTTTAGTAATCCGGCCTGCCCAGCATTCTTGAGATGACGGCCGACGAAGAAGTCATACTCCGTGTGCTCCATCATCCGTTGTACGGTACGCATTACTGCAGGATTCGGTCCGTAATCGACAACTCTTCGCCCAACGTTATGAGCTACTCGATCGACCAGGGCGGGCGCGAGTGGACGCGAGAGACTCCATGGAAGCCGTTGTCCGCGCGTCGTTGGATGCACAACCTCCAGCCGTCCGTCCCCACGGCCGTACGATCCGTCCGAAGGCTGAGCGTTCTGGTTCCGCTCAAGAATTAGGACATCGAGTTCTGCGATTTCCTGAAGCGTTCGGTAGATAAGGTTGGAGCGCTGCCCGCCACCGAAGTCCAGCTTAAATGGCGAATGGTTGCTAACCCAGAGTGCCTTCATCAACATGAGTGCGCGGTGGATGGTGCAGTCGATCGGCGGATCGCGCTATCGACATGGAGGCGTCGTCGACTGATCTGCGAGCAAGACGGTCGCAACACGCGGCAAGAGAGCAAACGTACCTCGAGTTCAGTGGCCCGCGCGCCCAGAAGCCGCCGTGGGGACGCCGACGAGGCAGCAAACGGCCCGCACCCGGAGCTGAGCTCGACATCGGTGGCAGCGCCTTCGTCTTCGCATCGCGGCGGCGAGGCTGAGGCCGGCGCTCTTGTTGACGAGTTCAGTAGTCCTTTGCCAGAGTAGTTCATTTCTGTTTCGCCCGCTCGGAGAGGTCATGTCGAGGCACAACGCAGCCCAGGATCGCGTCCCAGCCGTCGGTCCGAGGTTGGAGCGCGCGGCGGGAACTTGCCCAGGGATCGTGAACGGCTCCACTTACTGGCTCGCGCCACTCGGCGCAGCTGACAACATGTATTGGTTGCCGTAGGTCTTCTCGCGGGTGCCTCCGCAACGATCCCGAACTCGGTGGTGGATATGACGCTGTTCTGCCACAACACGTCGAAGCAGAGGCTGTTGTAGAAGTAGACCCCTTGCTGCAAGGCCGCACCACTCCCTCCCGTGCAGCCGAGGATGCGACTGTTCTCGCCCGTGGCCCACACGGAGTGTCTGGACACAATCGACATGACTACGGTTGCCATCGAAGAAACATTGTCGGAGGAGCCATCGTGGGTGAGATGCTGAGCTCAGCGTCAAAGTCGAGACCATCAAAGGTCAGACACGTCGCATGGATCGTCAACCAGAAACTGAACTACCTCCGAAAAGCAGAAATACAAGGATTCCCAGGAGCCCGCAACGGCACCCCCTGCACCCTGCCTCGATTGCCTGCCGACCGCAACTCGAGCTCCGCGAACCAACCCCCAAGATGCCCTTCGATCACTGCAAGAGGAAGTCATCCGAGGCCTAGAGCCGCTTGTCGGGGTGCTCGCAACTAACCGTGAGTTCGTCGGAGGACCGGGCCTGACCTGGAGGTTCGCGGGGCTGGCTTATCCGCCGTTGCAGCCGTACTCGTAGGCGCCGAGTGTCCAGGCCGTCCCGCAGGGGCGGGTGTTGCCGAGGATGTCGGTCGGTACGGTGTCCGGGCCGCTCGAGGAGGGGCCGGCGTCGATTCCGGCTGAGCCTGCTGCGAGCTGCCAGTTCCCGTCTGCGCTATCGACGTAGGACGGCGTCCCGCTGGTGTTGTGTGTGCCGTATTTGTTGCAGGCGGCGGCGACCGAGGAACCGTAGCTGTGGTCGGTGAAGAGGTTGTAGCTGGTGTTCGACCAGACCGCCCCTGCGCCCTCACCCTGTGTCGCGGGCAGGCCGCAGCCGGTGCCGTCGCCGGCGTCCTGCTCGATGTTTCCGATCGACTCGTAGTCGCCGCCCGG
>Ga0335083_10000457_pt1 | contig 63074 bp, 62 predicted proteins | sample Lox_Sample_42_FD_206716 | JGI IMG/M metagenome (GOLD analysis project Ga0335083, IMG submission 206716) | Soil microbial communities from Loxahatchee National Wildlife Refuge, Florida, United States - Lox_Sample_4.2 | ecosystem: Environmental > Terrestrial > Soil > Wetlands | place: USA...
CCCCACGAGCGTAATCCTCCGGCGATGACCGTGTCGGCGCCGCTCGAGCCGACGCCGTCGCCGGAACCGGGCGCGCGAGCCTTGCCTCCGAAGCCCTGGCAGGCGCGCCTGCGCGCGTTCTCCGCCTGGTTCGCGCGTCAGGACGCGAAGCTCCACCGGAAGCGGATCGCCCCGGCCACCGCGGCCGTCCTCGTCGGGCTCGGCGCGCTGCAGGGGCTCCTGATCGTGATGCTCTACGCCGGCGCGCGCTGGCTCTCGCGGCCCCGTGTCGCGGTGGAGCGGACGCCCGCCGCGCGCGAGCTCGCTTCGGAGCGCGCGTTGCCGTCGCCTCCGCCCGAGGAGCCGCCGGCGCCGAAAACGAGCGCCGCGCCGGTCGCGCCCACGGTGACGCCGGCCGTGAGCTCGGCGGGCGACGGGTCCGATCGCGACGTGCCGGACTGCAAGACGCTGCTCGGCGCCGACCCGCCGCACCAGGGCTTTTACCCGGGCGCCGCGCTCCAGCAGATGCGGTTCGGGCGCGCCGCGATCGTGCACGGCGATTTGAAGGCGGCGCAAACCTCGCTCTGTCGCGCGGCGACGTGGAACCCCGAGAGCTCCGAAATCGCGCTCGAGCTCGCGCTCGTGCTGTTGCTCGAGCGGGACGGAGCCGAGGCGGCGACGTGGGCGCGCCGGGCCGTCGAGCTCGATCCCAAAAATTCGGCCGCCGAGGACGCGCTCGGCGACGCGCTCGCGCGACTCGGCTCCGAGACGGAGGCGCGCGGCGCGTTCCTCGCGGCCGCCCACATCGACGCGGGCGACCGCGCGGGTGTTCGCGCGCTCGTCACGCGCGCCATGAAGCAGGGCGACCAAGCGCTTCGTCACGGTGACTTCTTGACGGCGGAACGCGGGTTCCGGCGCGCGCTCGTGCTCGAACCGAAGTCGAGCTCCGCGGCGAGCGGACTCTCCTACGCGCTGCTCGAGCTCGGCGACGGGGCTGCCGGCGTGGTTTGGGCGAAACACGCGGTCGAGCTCGCGCCGCGGAGCTCCGGCGCGCGGCTCGTGCTCGGCGACGCGCTCGCCAAATCGGGCGACAAGACGGCCGCCGCCGGCGAGTGGCGCGAAGCCGTGCTGCTCGATCCCGCCAATCGCGAGGCCCAGAAGCGACTGCGCGCGGCGGGATTGCCGCCGACCTGAGCGGTCATATTAGACTCCGCCGCGGTGTCCGCTCATTCGGGAAAAAAGTTGGTGCTCGCCGCGCTCGCCGCGAACGGCGGCATCGCGCTCGTGAAGCTCGTCGTGGCGCTGCTGTCCGGGAGCGCCACCATGCTGGCCGAGGCCGTGCACTCGGTGGCGGATACGGCCAATCAAGCGCTCCTGCTCGTCGGCATGACGCTCGCGGCGCGCACGAACCCCACGCGTTACCCGCTCGGCCGCGAGAGCGAGCGCTACTTCTGGGCGTTCGTCGTGTCGCTCACGCTCTTTCTGCTCGGCGGCGTGTTCGCGGTTTTCGAGGGCGTTCACAAGCTGCGGGCGCCGCAGGAAGGGCCGCCCGCGTCGCTCCTCTGGCCGCTCGTCGTGCTCGGGATTTCGCTCGCGCTCGAGGCCTCGAGCTTCACCGTCGCGATGCGCGAATTTCAAGCCGAACGCCGCGGCCGCCCCTTCTTCGAAGCGCTCTTCTCGAGCAAGGATCCGACGATCCCCGTCGTTTTGCTCGAGGACACCGGCGCCGTGATCGGCTTGCTCGTGGCGGTGATCGCGCTTTTGATCTCGCTCGTCACGAAGAGCACGCTGCCCGATGGCATCGGCTCGATCGTGATCGGACTCTTGCTCTGCGTCATCGGCTTCGCGCTCGCGTACGACACGCACGGCCTCTTGATCGGCGAGAGCGCGAGCCCCGAGCTCCGCGCCCGTGCGCTCGCGCTCGCTCAGGAGGCGCCCGGCGTCGAGGCGGTGACGCAGCTTCTCAGCATGCACCTCGGGCCCGACTCGATCTTGCTCGCGCTCAAGGTGCGTTTCCGGCGCGAGCTCAGCGTGGCGGAGGTCGAGCGCGCGATCGACGTGCTCGAGGCGCGCATTCGCGAGGAAATTCCCGCGATGAAGCGCATCTTCGTCGAACCCGACGGCGACTACGTCGAGGCGCTCGACCCCGAACGCGCCTCCTCGGTCACGCGCCCGTCGTGACTACCACTTCACGGTGACGGTCGGCGGCTGCACCTTCGCCTCGGCTCCCGAGAGCTCGACCGTCACGGGCAGCTCGGCGGAGCCGTGACGCAAGTCCTTGAGGTCGAGCCCGGGCGCCTTCATCAGGTTCGCGCGGGGGACGACTTGTTCGGCGCGGAGCGCCTGCACGACTTCGGGCGGACCCGTCACGGTCACGTCCACCGCGCGCGGCGAGACACCGACGATCGACGGCCCCAGGACTTCGACCGGGCGCCCCGCGAAGCTCGCCTCCGTCACCCGGCGCGCAATCGTCACCGAGACCGTGGCCGCGGACGGGCCCATGTAGCGAACGCGCGTCGGGGCCGCGTCGAGCGCCAGGCGGCGCCGGTGCACGCCTTCGCTCAACCCCGACACGTCGAAGGCCGCGAGCCGCGCGAACTGCAGCACCTCGACCAGGCTCGAGGGGCCGCGCGCCGCGATGAGCTTCGGGTCGACCTCCGGCTCGCCCTTCACCACGTAGCCTTCGGCGGGTTGCCCGGTGATCGACGCCTGCACCGGAATTTGGCGGGCAATCACGTCTTCCCACTCGAGCTCGATGCTCGGCGGATCCACCGCCGTCACGTGCGTGTCCGGCGGCAGCGAGAACATGCGCTCGTTGAACACGATGCTGTCGCGCTCGCCGTCACGCAGATCGGCGGTGATGGGCGGGATGCCTTGCTGCACCAGGCGATCGATCACGTGCGCCGGGCCCCGCAGCGTGACGTGGATCGACGCGGGCAGCTGCGTCATGAGCTCGCGCGCCGAGTCCTCCGACGGCGGGCGTGACGTGAGACCGACGGCGACCGTGCGCTGCTGCTCGTCGCGCTGGCCGTAGAGGAACAGAAAGAGCCCGATCGCGAACGCGAGCGACAGGGACTTCAGCCCGAGATTTTCGGTGAAGGCCTCTCGCAAGAAAACGCCGGTCGCGGCCGCGCGCTCGGCGACGCTCATCCATCACTCCGCGGAAAGTCGTTGTCCGACTCGTCCGGGCGCGCGTCCGCGGCCGACGGCTCGGACGGCTCCGCGGGCTCGGAACGCGGACTCACCGGCGGGGGCGGCGTGCTCTGCGCGACGCGGAGCGGCGGCGGCGGGTCGCTCGGCGGGCGCAGGCGACGCGAGCCCGGCTCCTCGGTCACGAGACTGATGCGGCGGGGCTCCTCGCTGAGCGGCGTCTTTTCGGGGTCGCGCCGCGTGCTGAGCGGCGCCTCTTCCTTCTCGCGCGCCGGCTTCGGCTTGGCCTTGCGCACCTTGGGGCTGAACATCGCCTCGAGCATCGCGTGGAGCTTCGGCCCGTCGAGGTTCGTCGCGATGTTGCCGTTGAAGCAAAAGCTGATGGTGCCGCGCTCTTCGCTCACGATCACGACGACCGCGTCCGTCTCTTCCGTGATGCCGAGCGCGGCGCGGTGGCGCGAGCCGAAGCTCTGATCCATCACGCGTCCCTCGGGCATCGGGAAGAAGACGCCGGCCTTGGCGATGCGCAGGTTGCGGATCACGACGGAACCGTCGTGGAGCTTGTTCACGCCTTCGGGGACGAACAGCGACACGAGGAGCTCGCTCGTCACCTGCGCGTCGATCACCTGGCCCTTGTGCACGCCGACGAACTCGTCGAGGTTCGCGTCCTGCTCGAAGGTGATGAGCGCGCCGATGCGATGCCGCGCGAGCTCCGTGGCGGCCTCGACCACTTCGTCGATGACCTTGCCCTCCTGCGTGCGCGAGAAGCCGCCGAACCACGCGCGGCTGCCCACGCGCTGCAGGCCGCGCCGGATGTCGTTCTGGAACACGACGACGATGATGAGGATCATGCTCGAGATGAGCGCCCCCATGATCGTGAGGACCGTGACGAGCTCGAGCGCCTGCGCCACGAGGTAGAGCGCGAAGAGCACGCCGAGCCCGACGCCCACCTGCATCGCGCGCGTCCCGCGGAGGACGAGGAGGGCGCGGTAGACCACGTAATAGACGATGAAAATGTCGAGCGCGTCGCGCAGGTAGTGCGCGGGCGAACGGCTCGCGAAATAGGCGCGCAGAAGCTCAGGCATGCGGCGCCTCCGCACGGGCGGGCGCGCGCCGGGCGAGCCGGGCCACGGCGAGCGCTTGACCCACCGCGAGCACGTCGTGGACGCGGAGCACGCGCGCGCCGCGCTCGACCGCCGCGAGACAAGCCGCCACCGTGCCGCCCAGGCGTTCCGCGGGGGGCGCGCCGTCGACCGACGCGATGAACGACTTTCGGCTCGGCCCGACGACGACGGGCACGCCCTCCTGCGTGAGCTCGGCGAGGCGCGCCAAGAGCTCGAAGGACTGACGCGCGTTCTTCGCGAAACCGAGGCCCGGATCGAGCCAGACGTCGCGCGGGTCGAGCCCCGCGTCGGCGGCGCGGTCACGCGCGCTCCGCCATTCACCGAGCACGTCGGCGACCACGTCCGCGTAGCCCGCTTCGGGATACACCGAGAAGCCGCGCTGCGCGCTCATCGGGCCGCGCGCGTGCATGAGGACGAGCGTCGCCCCGGCGCGCGCCGTCACGCGGGCGAGCTCCGGCTCGGCGAGACACGAGACGTCGTTCACCAGGCGCGCCCCGAGCGCGAGCGCGCGCTCGGCCACCTCCGGGCTCGTGGTGTCGATCGAGACGAGCGCGCCGCGCGCGACGGCATGCCGCAACGCGGCGTCGAGCCGCTCGAGCTGCTCGCTCGCCGGCACGCTCTCGGCGCCGGGCCGCGACGATTCAGCGCCCACGTCGATGATGGCCGCTCCTTCCGCGAGGAGCCGATCGACTTGGACCCGAGCCGCGTCCGCTCCGACGTAGCGACCGCCGTCGTAAAAGGAGTCCGGCGTGACGTTGAGGACGCCCATGAGCGCTGCACCTCGCTCGGTGCAGAGACGGTCGAGCCACTCGGACGGAACGCCCACCGGGCGACGTTAGCAAACCCCGCGGAACCACGCAAGTTTCAGGCGCTTGCCAGAGCCCGGTCCCTCGCTGCACGATGCGCCCCGTGTCGCACTCGGGTGCACGGCGTTCCGAGATCCTGTTCGCGATCGGTAACTTGGTTCCCGCGCTCGTGCTCGGCGTGGGACTTTTTGCGCTCCCGACGCGCTGGTGGCCCGCCGACGTGACGGTCGGCAGCGCCGTCGTCGGCGTGCTCGTGACGAGTGTGTGCGCGGTCGCGCGTCCGGAGCTCGCCCGCCTGGCGCTCCGGGTGGGAGCGGGTGTGCTGCTCGCGCTCGGGCTCGTGATCGTCGGTACCGCGGCGCTGAGTCTCGCGTTTCTCGCGGGGATCCACGGCGACTTCGGGCAAGGCGGGGTCGCGCTCATGCTGCTCGTCACGTTTCTGGTGCTGCCCTACGCCGTCGTCTACCCGCTGATCGAGCTTCGGTTCGTCGCGCCCCGAGCGTCTGCCGCGCTCACGCCGCCCGCGCCGAAGCCCCCGGTCGAGGCGCCGAGCGGCGACGGCGGAGCCGCCGCGTGAGCTTGCGCACGCTTGGGCGGATCCTCGGCGCATACTTTGCGCTCCTTTTGGTCGCGAGTTGGCTGATTGCCGCCGCGCTCGGGGTCGATCGCCGGAGAGCGCCCGCCGAAAGCGTCGTCAGCGTCTGGTCCGGGGGCAAGCGGCGCGCGCGCGCGGTCGTGAAGGCGACTGCCACGCTGTCCGGTCCCGACGCCCCGCTCGGCGCCGAGCTCCGGCGCTGGCGCGGCATGCGCACGGTCGAGGACATCGTCGATACGAGCCGCGTGCTCTCGACCAATCCGTTGCTCTTCGGCGCGTCCTTCGTGCCGGGGCGCGACGGCGTGAAGGTCACGCTCGGTGACCGCGTCGCCTACGCCACGTCCGACGACTTGCTCGCGTTGAAGGCGTACGATCACCCGCTCGTCATCGGCCCCATCCGGCTCCAGCTCGGCGTCGATCCGGACGTCGTGTGGGACGCGCTCGCGGGCGAGCTCGGTGTGTCGAAGGACGAGCTCCTCGACGACGGCGAGTTCACGCGGCTCGCGCTCCGGCACCGCGTGCCGCCCGAGCCCGCGCCGAAGGTGACGCGCGCGAGCCTGCGCGACGCCGCGGTCGCCGCGGGCCGCTACCTCGCGAACGCCGTCAAAACCGACGGCACCTATCGCTACGAAGTGAACGCCGTCGATAACGAAGAGCACCCCGGCTACAACTGGCCGCGCCACGCCGGAGCGACGTGGTACCTCGCCGAAAGCGCGATTTACGCGCAGGATCCGCCCATGATCGACGCCGCGGAGCGCGCCGCGCGCCGCTTGGCGGAGGGCGCGCTCGTCGCGTGCGGCTCGCACCGCTGCGTGGCGGAAGGCGACCGCGCCGATCTCGGATCGTCGGCGCTCGGCTTGCTGGCGCTCTCGGAGATCGTCGAGGGCAAGCTGATGCCGGAGCTCATGCCGGCGATTCGCGACCTTGCCGCTTTCATTCGCAGTCAGCAACGGCCCGACGGCGAGTTCATGCATTTCTACGACCGGCAAAAGAACGAGCCGGAGGACGTGCAGGTGCTCTACTACACGGGTGAGGCCGCGTTCGCCCTCGGCCGCGCCGCGCGTCTCACCGGCGACCCGAAGGACGTCGAAGCCGCGAGCCGCGCGCTCGATCATCTCGTGACGACGCCGGGTTGGTACGCCGCGGCGCACTACTACTACGGCGCCGAGCACTGGACGTGCCACGCGATGGACGAGCTCTGGGAGCGGGCGCCGAATCCGAAGGCGCTGCGCTTCTGCCTCGAATGGCAGGAAATGGTGCGGAACACCGCGATCCGGGGGCGTGCCGCGTCGCCCGAGTACGACGGCGCGACGAGCGCGGGACCCTTCGTTCCGCCCGCGCTCGTCGGCACGGCGACGCGCATGGAGGCGGCGGTCGCGACGTTGCGCGTGGCGCGCCTCGCGAACGTGCCGCCGTCCCAAATCGCGGCCTTGCAAGCGGGCATCGACGACGCGCTCGCGTTCCTGATGCGTTTCGAGCTCAACCCGGGCCCGTCCGCGGTCATGGTCAATCCCGGCGTCATGCGCGGCGGTTTCCCGAACACGCCGACGGACCTCGACGTCCGCATCGACTACCCCCAACACGCGGGCACGGCGCTCCTCGGCTATTTGAAGCAGTTGGAGCAGCGCGGCGAGCGGTGACTGCGGAGAGCGCCCGTGGCGAGCCGCTGCTCGAAAAGCGCTGGCGCGAGCATGCCTGGCTCTCGGGGCTCTTCATGGCCACGCGGCTCGCGCTCCACGCGCTCGGTTTTCGCTTCAATTTCGAGCTCGATTGGCTGTTCCTCTGCGATCCGACCGACCTTCGTACCCGCGCGTTCGATTGCGTCTACTACTTCCACGCGTACCCGCCGGGCATGAACCTGCTCGCGAGCCTGCTCTTGAAGCTCGGAGGTTCCGCGGCGGCCTCACTCGCGCTCGTCGTGTTTTGGGCGCTCGGGCTCCTGCTCGTGAACGCGCTCTTCTTCCTCTTGCGCGCGCTCGGGCTCGCGTTCGGGTCGAGCTTCGCGCTGGCCGTCGCGTTTTCGCTCCTGCCGCAGACGCTCTATCTCGAGCATTTGTTTTTGTGGGAGCACGTGGTCGCGGCGTGTCTCGCGGCGGCGTGCGCGTGCCTCTACGTGGCGGTCGAGCGCCGGAGTCAGGCCGCTCTCGTCGCCTGCTTCGCCCTTTGCGCGCTCGTCGGTTGGTTTCGGAGCAGTTTTCACCTCGTCTGGTTCGTCGTCGTGGTCGCGCTCGCCTCGTTCGCTTGCGGGCGCGGGCAAACCCGCCGCGTGCTCGCCGCGGCCGCCGTGCCGTTCGCTCTGCTCTCGGCGCTCTACCTGAAAAACGCGGCGCTCTTCGGCGTCTTCGGCACGAGCTCGGCCGTCGGCGCGAACCTCGCGCGCGTCACGACCGATCAGCTCGAAGAGGACGTGAAGGCGCGCTGGGTCGCCGCGCAAAAACTCTCGCGCTTCGCGGAAATCGGCGTCTTCTCGGGTCCGTCGGCGTACCTGCCGTTCTTCCCTCCGCACACCGACGGCCGTTCGCCGATTCTCGACGCGCTCGAACGGCCGACGTTCCACTCCTCGAACTTCAACCATTGGGTCATGCTCCCCGTCATGCGCGAGCGGCGGAGCGACGCGCTCGTCTACTTGCGCGAGCGCCCGTTCGATTACGTCGCGACGGCGCTGCACAACGTCGGCGCGCTCTTCGGCCCCACGACGCGCTGGCACCCGCGCACGGGCAAGCCCGGCTCCCCGCACTTCGAACACGCGAAGGTCCTCGGCGGCTACGAAAACGCGTATAACTCGCTGGTTCATTGGGGGTTCGGCGTGTACGTGCTCCTGCCGTTGCCGTGCGTGTGGGCCTTCCGCAAGGTCGCGCGCGACGCGCGCAAAAAGGATCCGGTGCGGAGGGCCCGCGCGGCGGCGCTCGCCTTCGCGCTCCTCCAGATCGCGTACGTCACCGTGACGAGCGCGCTCTTCACCTTCGGCGAGACGGCGCGCTACCGGCACCAGGTCGAGGCGCTGATTTGGCTCGTGGCCGCGGGAGCCATCGCCGAGTGGATGCGATCTAGGTCGCGGCGGAGCCGGGCGGCGCGCTGACGCTCACGTCCACCAAGTACCCGCGCGCGGCCCAGGTCGAAAACCAACGCTCGAGCTCCGCGCCGAGCGTCTCCGTCGTGACGTTGGCTTCGCGCGCCGCCTGCTCGCAGGCAGCGCCGAGCGGCTCGCCGCGCGCGAGCGCCGACAAGAGCGCGAAGGCGTTCGGCTCGAGCTCGTCGTGGAAGATCGCGAGGTTTCGCCGGTGCACCGCAAAAAGCGCCGTTTCCGGCGCGGGCAACGCGAGCGGGCTCGTGTCCCCGCGCTCGTTTCGTTCGAGGACGGCGCGCCGGAGCCGGATCACGGGATGACGGAAGCGGAGCAACCGTAGCCCCGGGTCCGTCACGAGGCGCGCGCGTTCCCACGCGTCTTCCGGGACGGCGCCGAGCTTGGCTGCGTCGAGCGGCGGCGCGTCCGGCGCGTCGAACACTTCGGTGTGTGCGTACTCGAGCCGCGCCATCTCGACGACGAGGTCGCGCCGCTCGCCGAGCCAAGCGCGCGTGGCCGCGAAGTCGGCGAGACCCGCGCCGAGATCGCCGAGATCGAAGCTCACGGGCGGCACCGTCGCGAGGTAGTCCCACACGAGCGCGTCCCACTGCTCTTGACCGAGAATGCCGCCGACGCCCGGAAAGTCCTCGACGAGCGAGGCCGTGTGCCGGAGGTAAAATTGCTCGCGGTAAATCTCGAGTTGTTCGACGGGGGAGAGCCGCTCGTTGCCGCCCAGGTGTTCCTCGGCGAAACGGCGCGCTTCTTCGTCGTGGGCGAGGTCGCGCCGGCGGCGCAAAAAAGACGCCATTTGGGCCTGGACGGCGGCGGCGTTCGTCATTCGGCGCGCGAGCCGCCTCGCGCACCGCGGCTCGCGCCGCGCCGTCGAGCGTCGAGGTGCCGTGCGCGCGCGCCCCGAGCGCTCGCTCGCGTTCGCTCCGCGCCCGCTCCGCTTCGGCGAGCAACACCTCGAGCTCCGGGATGTCGTCGTCCCACTCGATCAGCGTGGAGACCGCGCCGGCGCGCTCGATCGTGAGGCGGTAGAGATCCCACACGGGGTCGATGACGTGCCCGTCGTGCGTGTCGACGATGTGCGTGCCGAGATTCGTGTGGCCGGCGAGGTGGATCTGGACGATGCGCTCGGCGGGAACCGCTTCGACGAACGCGAGCGGATCGAGCCCGTGATTGTAGGCCGTGACGAACACGTTGTTCACGTCGAACATCAAGCCGATGTCGGCGCGCTCCGCCACTTCAGCGACGAACTCCCACTCCGCGAGCGTGCTCCCCTTGTACGTGAGGTAGCTCGACGTGTTCTCGAGCGCGAACGGTACCCCCAAAAAATCCTGGATTTTGCGGGCTCGGTCCGCCACCGTGCGCACGAGCTCGCGCGTGAGCGGCAGCGGCAAGAGGTCGTGCAAGTGCGCGCCTCCCGCGCCGCACCAACAAAAATGATCGCTCACCCAGGGCGTCTTCGTCCGCCGGACGAGCTCGCGCAGGCTCGCGAGGTACGCGGCGCTCGGTTCGTCGGGGCCGCCGATCCCGAGCGAGACGCCGTGTTGCACGAGCGGATAGAGCTCGAGCGCGCGTTCGAGATGGTGACGCGGCCGGCCGCCGGCGCCCATGAAGTTTTCGCTGATGACCTCGACGAAATCGATGCGCGGCTTTTCGGCGAAGATCCGCTTGTAGTGCGGGACGCGTAGTCCGACGCCGACCCCGAGATCCGGCAAACCACGGCGCGCGGCGCTCATCCTCGTTGCTCCAGCCAAATGAGCGCGGCCGCGGCGTCCTCGGAGAACGTCGCGGCCGGTCGCTCAGCGCTCACTCACTTCGGACAGTTGGCGTTGCAGCCGCCCTTGCCCTTGCAGTCGTTCTTGTTGTTGCAGCTGTTGTCGTCGCCCTTGCAGCCGCCCTTGTTCTTGCAGTCGTTCTTGCCCTTGCAGCACGCCTTGGCTTCGGGAGCCGCGGCGCCGCTGTCGGAGCTCGAACCCGCCGGCGCGGCCGAGTCGGCCGGAGCCGGTGCAGCCGAATCAGCCGCCGGAGCGGGCGACTCGGCGGGCGGCGTGCTGCCGCCGCAAGCGGTGATGGCGCCGAGCATGAGGCCCGTTGCCGCAGCCGTGGAGAGCGTCTTCGAGAGATTGAAAGCCATGTTTCGTATTCCTTTTGTTTTGAACGAGTCGTTGGCGAGAGGATCGCGGGCGGCCTTCGCCCGAGCGCCGCTCGTATGCCGCTCGGCTCCCATCGGTTTCCGGGCGACCTCGGCGCGGGAGTCTATCTGCTAGGCTCTCGCGGCGGCCAGCTCCGAGCGTTACGTCGACGAGCGACCGCTGGATCGCTGGAGACAGTTTTTTCATGTGGCCGGAATCAATCCCGCAGGCCGCGCTCGCCGCTCGTCGCGAACGCTTGGCGCAGCGCCTCGAAACGCCGGCGCTTCTCATTTCTGGCTTCGCGCGTCCGCGCAACTACCGGGCGAATCGGTTTCCGTTTCGTGCCGAAAGTCACTTTCTTTATTTCGTCGGCCGACCGCTCGAAGGCGCGGCGCTCGTCGTTCGGCCCGATGGCTCGACGCTCTACGCCGAGCCGCCCGATCCCGAGGAGGCGCTCTGGACCGGCCCGCAGCCCACGCTCGAGCAGCTTGCGAGCGAGCTCGGACTCGAGGTGCGCCCGATCGACGAGCTCCGCCTCGAAGAGCCGACGGCGACGCTGCCCTCCGCCGACGCCGAAACGGCGTTCGTGCAGAGCGAGCTCGTCGGGCGCGACCTCGAACCGGCTTCGGGCCCCGAGCTCGAGGGAATCGATCGCGCGCTCGCGGACGCGGTCATCGAGCTCCGGCTGATCCACGACGAGGCGGCGATCGCCGAGATGCGCGCCGCCGCGGCCGTCACGGAGCGAGCGCACCGCGCCGGCATGCGCGCGACGAGGCCGGGCTTACGGGAAGCCGCGGTCGTCGCGGCGATGGACGCGGAAATCGTCGCCGCCGGCTACACGCACGCTTACCAGCCCATCGTCACGCGCGAGGGCGAGGTGCTGCACGACGAGCGCCATCATCGGCTGCTCGAGGCGGGCGATCTGGTGCTCGCGGACGTGGGCTCCGAAACGCCGGGCGGTTGGGCGAGCGACGTGACGCGGACGTGGCCGGTCACGGGCAAGTACTCGGGCAGCCAGCGCGCGCTCTACGAGGTGGTGCTCGCGGCGCAGCGCGCCGCGATCGCGGCCGTGCGACCCGGAGTGCGCTACCGCGACGTGCACCGCGTCGCCGGCAAGACGCTGCTCGCCGGGCTCGTCGCGCTCGGCCTGTTCAAGGGCGACGTCGAGGAGCTCTACGCGCGCGGCGCCGCGGCGCTGTTCTTCCCGCACGGCATCGGCCATCTGCTCGGCCTCGACGTGCACGACATGGAGGATCTCGGTGACCGCGCGGGCTACGCGCCCGGTCGCGAGCGCAGCAAGAACTTCGGCGATCGCTACTTGCGGCTCGATCGCGATCTCGCGGCCGGCATGATCGTCACGATCGAGCCCGGCTACTACCGGATCCCGTATTTGCTCGAGCGACCCGAGGAGGTGGGCGATCTCGAAGCCGCCCTCGACCGCAAGGTGCTCGCCGAGCTCGCCGACGTGCGCGGCATCCGCATCGAAGACGACGTGCTCGTCACCGACGCCGGCGCCGACGTGCTCACGGCGAGCATTCCGAAGGCGCCCGACGACGTCGAAGCGGCCGTCCGGGGCCGCTGAACGCCGGCTCCGGTCGGTCGCGCTGCTATACTGCGCGGCAGGTGGTGGCGATGCGTTTCGGTGTTGGGGTGCTCGTCGTCGCGTTCGCGGCATGCGGCGGGCAGAGCCATTCGCATCGATCGGGCGCCGGTGCGGCGCCGGAAGCGGGCACGGGTGGCACGACGGCGGGCTCGCCCGGCAGCGGCGGCGCTACGTCGAGCGTCGCGGCAGCAGGGACGGGCGTCGGCGGAACCGGTGTGGGCGTCGGCGGCGTGGCCGGCGCTCCGATCACGTCGACCGCCGGCAGCTCCGGAGCGGCAGAGGAAGCGGGCGCCGAGACGACGCTGCCGACCAAGAACGGCATCCCCGTCGGCGACTGTACGGATCCGACACCCGAGGAGCGGATGAGCGAGGGCTGCCCGTCGCGCGAGCCGCTCTCGCCGATGGAGTATGCGTGCGACGCGGCGCACGAGGGGGTTCTCTGTCGCTACGACGTTTGGACCGAACCCGAGTTCGGGAACGCGGGACAGGACTACGTGCTCTGTGACGACGGCTACTGGTCCGCTCCGCTCGGGCAGGAATGCTCGGTCACCTGCCACGCGGCCCAGACGGGCATCGACACGCTGATGCTCGATACGTCCGATTGTTCGTCGCGCCGGGTCCTCGCGTGTGACCCCATCGAGGATTACCCGATTCCGCCGAGCGCTCAGGTGCTGATGGACACGGAGCTCCAAACGCTGCTCCAGGGCTGCGCGATGTCGAAACCCTACGGCTTCGGCGTCGAAGTCGACTTCAGCGACGGCTGCCCCTCGGAGCTCGTCACGTCCGTGTCGCTCGATCCCGACATCGTGACGTGCCTCGCTGCCGCGCTTGTGGGCGCCCGCTTCCAATGCGCCGTGCCGCTGCCGTGCGCGACGTGGAGCAGCATCCCACTCTGACGCGCCTCAGGCGCTCACGGCGCGCGCGACGCGTGCTTCGGCTTCCGCCACCGTCTCGCGCCACGCCGGATCCACCGGCGCGACGAGCTCGGCGAGATCCTCCGGCCGCGTGCCGCTCAGGAGGGCTTCGCGGGCGCGCGAGCCGCCCGTGAGCAAATCGAACGCGGGGATGGTGGTCTCGAATTCGTAGGGTGACGTGCGGAATTCGAAGCGGTCGGGAGCTTGGGCGCGTGCGAGCGCGATGAGCGACAAGTAGGTCGCGACGGGGCGGAAGAGGTCGGGGTTTGCCACGTGGAGCATGACGCCCTGGCAGCGCTCACCGGCGTGCTTTTCGAACGTCGGACGGAACGTGACGGGCCGCACGAGCGCGCCGGGGACGCCCACGTCCAAGAGGCTCTTCGCGAGCGCCGGGCCGTCGAGGAACGGTGCGCCCACGATTTGGAACGGAGCCGTGGTGCCGCGCCCCTCGGACAAATTCGTGCCTTCGACGAGACAGCCGCCGGGGTACACGAGCGCCGTCTCGAGCGACGGCATGTTCGGGCTCGGCATCACGAACGGCCGGCCCCAGGCCTGCGCGGTGCGGTAGCGCTCCCAGCCGAGCACCGGCGCGACCGAGAGCGCGCCGTCCGCGCCGAGCGCGTGGCCGTCGCGTTCGAAGAACATGGCGAGGATCTCGCCGAGCGTGAGCGCGTGCCGAATCGGCAGCGGTTCGAGGCCGACGAACGACAAGAAGCCCGGCTCCTGCGGCGCGCCCTCGAGCGTCGCGGGGTCGCCGGAAATCGGGTTCGGGCGGTCGAGCACGACCGTGTGCACGTTCGCTTCGCGCGCGGCGCGCGCCGCGAGCAACGCCGTCCACGCGTACGTGTAGTAGCGCGAGCCCACGTCGGCGAGATCGATGACGAGCAGGTCGAGCTCGGCGAGGTGCTCGGGGCGCGGAGCGAGCTCTTCGCGCGTCTTGCCGTAAAGGCTCACGACGGGCGGCGCGGGCATCTCACCCTCGGTGCGCTCGAGCGTCGCCACCGGCACTTCGGCTTGCGCGTCCGCTTCGAGGCCGTGCTCGGGCGCGAACAAGACGCGGAGCGAAACGCCGAGCTCCTCGAGCACGTCGCGCGTGTGGCGACCACGCCGGTCGACGCTCGCGGCGTGGGTGAGCAGCCCGACACGCGAGCTGCGGATCCGGCGCCTGAGCGTCGAGAGCGGTCCTGCGAGCAGCTGATCGACTCCGCAAAGCATGGTGGGTTCCTCGGTAGCACGTGTAACCCTCGGAAATCACGCGCTGGCTTAGAAATGATTGCGAGGGTTTTGGGCGACGGGTAGCATTTTTTTCACAGTGCGCCGCGTCCTGGTGGTCGACGACGAAGAGAATCTCCGGCTCGTGCTCCGCACGCTGCTCCGCCGGCACGGCTACGAGGTGGAGACGGCGCCGACCGGCGAGGAAGCGGTGACGCTCGTCGATTCCTTCGGACCGGACGTGGTGCTCACCGACGTGCGCATGCCGAAGATGGGCGGCCTCGACTTGCTCGCGACGCTCAAGGCGAAAGGCAACGAGGCGACCGTCATCGTGATGAGCGCCTACGGCAACATGGATCTCGCCATCGAGGCCATGAAGGCGGGCGCGTACGACTACGTGCAGAAGCCGTTCAAGCCCGACGAGGTGGTGCTCGCGCTGCGCAAGGCCGAAGAGCGCGAGTCGCTCCGGCGCGAGAACCGCGCGCTCCGCGACGAGATCAGAAAAGAGCATCGCTTCGAGGACATCCTCGCGAAGAGCGGGAAGATGCAGGACATCTTCCGCACGATCGCGAAGATCGCGGAGTACAAGACGACCGTGCTCGTGACGGGCGAGAGCGGCGCGGGCAAGGAGCTCGTCGCGCGCGCGATTCACCGCCGCAGCAAGCGGAGCGGGCCGTTCGTCGCCGTCAACTGCGGCGCGATTCCCGAAAACCTGCTCGAGAGCGAGCTTTTCGGCCACAAAAAAGGCGCTTTCACCGACGCGCTCCAAGACCGGCGCGGTCTCTTCGAGGAAGCGAACGCGGGCTCGCTCTTCCTCGACGAGATCGGCGAGCTGCCGCTCGCGCTCCAGGTGAAGCTCTTGCGCGTGCTGGAAGACGAGAAGATCCGCCGTCTCGGCGAGACGCGCGACACGCAGGTCGACGTGCGCATCATCGCCGCGACGCACCGCGACCTCTCGAACGAAACCAAGGCGGGTCGCTTTCGCGAAGACCTCTTCTATCGCCTGAACGTGCTGCCGATTCACTGTCCGGCCTTGCGCGATCGGCGCGAGGACATCCCGCTCCTCATCGACCATTTTCTCTCGCGCAACAACGCGCGACTCGGGACGGCCATCCGCGGTCTGGATACGGAAGCGCGCCGGCTGCTCTACGAATACGCGTGGCCCGGCAACGTGCGCGAGCTCGAAAACACGATCGAGCGCGCGATGGTGTTGACGGAAGGCGACACCATCACGGCCGCCGATCTCCCCGAGCGGGTGCGCGAGGCGCGCGACCCCGTGCAGATGCAGCTCGCGAGCGGCGAGCTCAGCGTGAAAAAGACGATGCGCATCATCGAGGAAATCCTGATTCGCCGCGCCCTCCAGAAGACCAAGGGCAACCGCACGCGCGCCGCCGAAATCCTCGAAATCAGCCACCGCGCGCTGCTCTACAAAATCAAAGACTACCAGATCACGGATTTGTGACCGTCCCGTCCGAGGTTTGAAAGACTCTTGTCTTTTTAATTGGACAAGCCGGCGACGCCTTGCGAAGCTCGCGCCGATGGTGCCGTTCGTCTTGATGCTGTTCGCTGCCGCCGTGGCGACTTTGCTGCCCGGCGTGGCAGTTGCGTTCGCCGTTCGTTTCTGGATTGGTCCGGCCCGAGCGGCCGACCGCCTCGAAGCGCTGCAATCACCCTCGGGGTTGGTGCTCGTGAGCTCGCCCGCGTGCGAGTGACGCCGTTGACAAAGCAGCGCTCGGCGGTACGAGACGGTCGATGGCGACCGAGTTCACTCCGCTCCCGGCGCTCGCGGGCGGACTCCTGATCGGCGTCGCGGCCGCGCTCCTCTTGCACGGCAACGGCCGCACGGCGGGGGTGAGCGGCATCGTCGGCGGGCTCGTGCGTCCGCTGCGCGGCGACGGAGCCTGGCGCGTGGCGTTCGTCGCCGGACTCGTGCTCGCGGGCGCGGTCGGCTTGCTCTTCCGTCCCGCGCTGATCGCGCCGTCGCCGCGGCCTTTCGGCGTGCTCGCGCTCGCGGGGCTCCTGGTCGGTGTCGGGACCCGCGTCGGCGGCGGCTGCACGAGCGGTCACGGCGTGTGCGGCATCGGCCGCGGCTCGCGCCGCTCGCTCGCGGCCACCCTCGTCTTCGTCGCGACCGGGATGCTGACGGTCACGCTCGTCCGGCTGTGGGGAGGCCTCCGGTGACCCGGCGCGTCGCTCGCGTTCTCGTCGCGTTCGCGAGCGGTACCTTGTTCGGCTTGGGTCTCCTCGTGAGCGGCATGACGCGACCCGCGAAAGTGCTCGCGTTCCTCGATCCGTTCGGCGCCTGGGACCCGTCGCTCGCCTTCGTGATGGCGGGCGCGGTCGGCGTTTATGCGCTCGCGGTGCGCAGCCAGCCGCGCGCCCCGCTCGCGGCGCCCCTCTTCTCGCTGGCGCCCGCTCCGCGCATCGATCGGCGGCTCCTCCTCGGCGCGGCCACCTTCGGGGTCGGCTGGGGGCTCGCCGGGTATTGCCCGGGTCCGAGCCTGGTGTCGCTCGCGACCGGCGGAGCGGGGGTGTTCGTCTTCGTGGCCGGCATGCTGCTCGGGAACTTCATGGCCGCGGCGGCGGCGAGCGACGCGCATCCCTCGCCGCCGGAGAACACGGAAGCTTTGCAGGGCTGACCGGCGCCCACCCGCCGTGATAACAAATGCGGCTCTCATGCCGCGGACAGCGAAAAAGAGCCCGCCTCCGGAGACTCGCGAAGGCAAATCCACGCGCGTGCGCGCGCGCGCGTCCGCCGGCGACGAGGTCGGCGCGGCGGAGCTCGCACGGCGCGTCTCCGACGCCCTGCGCGCTTTCCGGCGCGACCGGCACCTTTCGCTCGACGATCTGTCCGCGCGCAGCGGAGTGAGCCGCGCCGCTCTGTCGCAGATCGAAGGCGGCCGCACGAATCCGACGCTCGCCGTGCTCTGGAAGATTGCGGTCGGTCTCGAGGTGCCGTTTCACGATTTGCTCGGGAGTCAGTCGGAACAAGCCGTGCGGGTGTTGCGCGCGGGGGACGCGTTGCCGTTGCGCAGCACGGACGGCCGTACCGAAAGCCGCTTGCTCTCGCCGGGCGGCTCCGGCAGCGAGACCGAGGTGTACGAGCTCAGGCTCGTCCCGAAGGCCGTTCATCGGAGCGATCCCCACGCGCACGGCACGCGCGAGACGCTCGTCGTGCTCACCGGTTCGCTGCGTCTCGGCGCGGGGACGGAAACGCACGACCTCTCCACGGGGGATTCCGTGTACTTTCGCGCGGACGTTCCGCACTTTTACGAGAACCGAAGCACGCGCGAAACGCGCTGTATCAACGTCATCCACTACGTTCGCTGAACGATTTCGAGGGTTCCAGGCGGGGGCAGGGCCCTCGGTCGCCGCATCTGGTCTATCAAAACGATGATATATACGTTATGATAGACAGCGTCGCATGGCCGAAGCGCTTGCAGGTTCACCGGGTACGCTCCCACCTCCCAACGACCTGAACGAAATCCTCGGTCCGAACTTGCGGCGCCTGCGCGTGAAGCGCGGGTTGTCGCTCGAGCGGCTCGCGCGCGCGTCGGGAGTGAGTCGGGCGATGCTGAGCCAGATCGAGCTCGGGCAAAGCGCGCCGACCATCAACGTCTTGTGGAAGGTGGCGCGCGCGATGAACGTCGCGTTTTCCGCCTTGCTCGCGCAGGCGGAGAAGGCGACGAGCGCCGTCGTGCTCGAGCGGGCGCGCGCCAAGCGACTCACCTCCGAAGACGGGCGCTTTTCTTCGCGCGCTCTCTTCCCCGTAGACGTGGAGCACACGGCCGAATTTTACGAGCTTCGTCTCGCCGCCGGCGCCGTGGAGCGGGCCGTCCCGCATCCGCCCGGCACGATCGAGAACCTGGTAGTGGCTTCGGGGCGGCTCGCGCTCAGCGTCGGACAGGAGGAGCTCGTGCTTGCCGAGGGCGACGCCGTGCGCTTCGTCGCGGACGTGCCTCACGCCTACGGGAACCCAGGGGCCACCGAGAGCATCATGTATTTGGTGATGACCTATGTCTGAACTCGCGCTCGACTCCCCCGAAAACGGCGCGCACGGCGCGCACGAGGAGGATCGCTTCGCCAACGTCATCGACGCGTTGTGCGCCGCGAACGAGGACTTTGCTCCGCGTTCGGGGCGGCGCGCGGCTCTTCGCAGGCTGCCGTCCCGTTTCGCGATCGCGCGCCTGCTCGACGATCTCCGAGCGGTGCTTTACCCCGCGCATTTCGGCTCCTCGGATCCGTCGCGCGGCAGTCTTCGCTACTACCTCGGGGCGCGTCTGGACCAAGCGGCGAGGACGCTCGCCGCCGAGGTGCGCGCCGGCCTCGCCTTCGCTTGTGCGCACGAGCCCGACGACCCGAATTCCTGCCCCGCCTGCGAGCGGCGTGCCCGTGAGGTGACGGACGTGCTCGTCGGCAGCTTGCCGCGCCTGCGGGAGGCACTCGACGCCGATTTGCGCGCGGCTTACCACGGTGACCCTGCCGCCCGGTTTCTCGACGAGACGCTGCTCTGCTACCCCGGCGTCACGGCGCTCACGCAGCATCGCATCGCGCACGAGCTCTACGCCCTCGGCGTGCCCCTCGTGCCCCGCATCGTGTCCGAGCTCGCGCACGGTACGACGGGTATCGACATCCATCCGGGCGCACGCATCGGTTCGAGCTTTTTCATCGATCACGGTACCGGTGTCGTCATCGGCGAAACGTGCACGATCGGCGAACGGGTGCGCATCTACCAGGGCGTCACGCTCGGCGCGCGCGGCTTTCCGACGGACGAGGACGGCCACCCCGTCAAGGGCGTCGACCGGCATCCGGTCGTGGAGGACGACGTCGTCATCTACGCCGGGGCGACGATTTTGGGCCGGGTCACCATCGGCCGCGGCGCCACCATCGGCGGCAACGTCTGGCTCACGCGCGACGTGGCGCCGCACGAGCAGGTGAGCCAAGCGCAGGCGCGGCGCGAAAAGTTCGGTGGCGGAGCCGGCATCTGACGCTTGCGCTAGAGTCGTTGCATGGCCCTACGCCGTATCGCGCAGCTCGGTGAGCCCGTACTCCGGCAGCGCGCGCGCGAGCTCACGCTCGACGAGCTGCGGAGCGCCGCGACCCAACGCTTGATCGAGGACATGATCGAGACGATGCGCGACGCCGACGGCGCGGGCATCGCGGCGCCGCAGGTCTACGAATCGGTGCAGCTCGTCGTGATCGAGGTGCGACAAAATCCGCGCTATCCGAGCGTGGAGCCCATCCCGCTCACCGTCCTCGTGAATCCGGTGCTGACGCCCGCGGTCGCGAGCTTGCCCGGCGAGCTTTCGGACGCGGACTCCTTCAGCGTGTACGAGGGGTGCCTCTCGGTTCCCGGCATCCGTGGCCGCGTGCGGCGACCGCGGCGCGTGCACGTGAGCGCGCTCGATCGCGCCGGGACGCCGCTCGATTTCACGTGGGAAGGCTTTCGTGCGGTCGTCGTCCAGCACGAAACCGATCACCTCTGGGGCACCCTGTTCGTCGATCGGGCGGACCCACGCTCGCTCACGTTCTTGCGCGAGTACGAGCGTCACGTGCCCGTCGAAAGCCGCCTCGTCGACGGCGCGGCGACGTAAAGCGCGCTGCACCGAAGCGCCGTCTCGTCGCGCGATGACGTCTCGCCGCCGCCCGCGCGGCGCTCGCCGACGTGAAAAATCGCGCCGGTGCCGTGTTCGCGGGCGACCTCACAATAGACATGGCAAATAGGGAAATCCATTTAAGAGGACGTTCGTCCTTTAATGTGTAGAGTGGCCCGCATGCGGTCGCTGCCACGATCGGTTTTGTTGCTGCTCGCCCTCTGCGGGTGCTCGGCGCGCATTCCTGGGAATTCCGAACAAGGAGCGACCGTCGGCGGTGCGGGAAAGGCGTCATCATCCGGAAGCGGCGGCGTTCCGGCCGTCACCGGAGCGCCGGCCGTCGGCGGTGCAGCGACCCCGGGCAGCGGCGGGAGTCCGGCAACCTCGACCGTCTCGTCGAGTGGCGGTGTCGGCCAAGCCGCGGCCGGCGCGCCGTCGCTCACGGGAGCCAGCGCGGGCGGCGCGCCGGGCAGCATCGTCGCGAGCGCCGGCGCCGGCGGCTTGCCGGTCGTCGGAGCGTCCGGCGCGGCGGGCGCGGGCGGCGCCTCGCACACCGTCGATCATTGTCTCTACGGTTACGATCCGGAGCCGACGGACGACACGATGGCTTACGGACCCTACGACTTTCTACCGCCCGGCGTGACGGATCAAAGCCAGGTCGATACCATCGTTCAGCCCGAAGTCCTGGCTTGGTTTCACGCACACAACTGGGAAGACGTGCACGTCGAGTGGCATGCGATTCGAACGTGCAACACGTCGGCCAAGGGCCAAGGCACGCTGATCGACATCTGCCAATACAAGCAGCTGATTCCCCAGGACCAAAACTGCCAGACCGGCGGCGACGGTTACCAGTTCTTGCTCGCGCACCGGCACATGATTCAGATCCTGTCGCAGCTCTGGCCGAAGCACGCGGCCGACTTCGCGGGCTTCCCCAAGTTTCCGCAGTCCGCCGCCGACGTGCCTCCGGAGTGGCAAGCCGCCTGGAAGCCGTGGAGCTCGACCACGCTCGCGAACGGCATCATGGGCGACGACATCGACCAGCCCGAGAACCTCGCCAAGTTCCCGGACCAAGGCGCGCTCGGGTTTTGGCTCCAGTGCCTCGCCGGCCAGATGCTGCCCAACCGTTCGGACGCGATCGCCTCGGGCGGCATCCACTTCGATCTCCACGCCCAATGGGTACGCACCCAGAACACCACGCACGGCCTCAACAACGGCAACGCCAACGTCGACAACTACATGTTTTACAAGATCCACGGCTGGATCGACGGCGTGTGGGCGAGGTACCGCAAGGCCAAGGGGCTGTCCGACGACGACCCGCAGTTCAAGGCCGATCTGCTCGCGCAGTGCCGCGAGATGGACACCGAGGAGCAGCTCAGCATCCAAACCCTCGGCGCGCAGGGTGACTCCGGGACCGTCGACACCACGCCGTTGCCCGTCGAGAGCGGGTTCTTCCACGAACAGGTGCGCCCGATTTTCGAGGACGCGAACAACAAGTGCAGCGGCTGCCATTCCGAGACGGGAGCGGCCGCGAGCTTGTCGCTCGGCGGCCACATCAGCTCGCTCGACATCGTCAATGGTCTCGTGAATCAGCCGGCGATCGACGGCGGTCAGTTCAAGCTGGTCGTGCCGGGCGACCCGGACCACAGCTGGCTCTACTTGAAAGCCGCCGGGTTGGCTGGAAATGCCGGCTGCACGGCGGCGTCGGACGGCAGCTCGCTCTGCATCACCGCGGTGATGCCGCCGAACGGCTCCGGCGCGACGACGGTCACCGCCGAGGAGCTCGCGACGATCAAGCAGTGGATCTCGGACGGGGCGCAGCCGCCGACGGAAGTGTCCGCGGGGCTCTGAGTGATTCGGCGGCGCGGGCGCAGCGGCCGTTCGGGCACGGCGCTACGCCGACGTTGCGCGTCTTCTGTTATCTCGGACAGGACAGCGTAGCGGCGGAGGATCCGACTTGCGTCGTCGCGAAAAGGGGTGCGCGAGCTCGGAGTCGAGCGCTACGTTCCGCGGGCGCGGCAACGAACTCTGCCGCGTCAGAAGCTCGAGAGGACATTTCGGATGACCCTGCCCGCGGGAAGCAACCAGCCGCTCAGCGCCAAAGGCGCGCGCCAGCTCGCCAACACCACGAAGACGCCGCCGCAATGGGCGGGCACGACGCCGCGCTGGCTCGTGAACCTCCTGCCGTGGGTGCCCGTCGAAGCGGGCACCTACCGCGTGAACAAGGTGAAGGAGGAGTCGCCGGCGGCGCTCGCCATCGAATGCAGCGCGGATCCGGTTGAAAACCTGCCGTCCGCGCAGATCGACTACGAGGAGGCGCCGCGCGAATACACGCTCTGCACCGTCACGACGACGCTCGACGTGCCGACGCGCATCTCCGACTTGTACCGGAGCCCGATGGATCAGGTGCGCGAGCAGCTCGGCGTCGCGATCGAAATGGTGAAGGAGCGCCAGGAGCACCAACTCGTGAACAACGAGACGTACGGGCTCCTCGCCAACACCGCGCCGAAGATGCGCGTGACCACGCGCGCCGGAGCGCCCACGCCCGACGACTTCGACGAGCTCATCGCGCGCGTGTGGAAGGAGCCTGCTTTCTTCCTCGCGCATCCGCGCGCGATTGCCGCGTTCGGGCGCGAATGCACGTGGCGCGGCGTGCCTCCGCCGACCGTCACGCTCTTCGGTTCGCCGTTCATCACCTGGCGCGGCATTCCGTTGATCCCGTCGGACAAGCTCGAGGTGACGGAGGCCGACGGCCGCGCGACCACGAACATTCTGCTCCTGCGCACCGGCGAGAAAAAGCGTGGCGTCGTGGGCCTATTTCAGCCCGGCCTTCCGGGTGAAGTGAATCCGAGCCTCAGCGTGCGCTTCATGGGCATCAATCAGGCGGGTTCGGCGTCGTACCTGATTTCGCTCTATTGCTCGGCCGCGGTCCTCACCGACGACGCGCTCGGGGTGCTCCAGAACGTCGACGTGACGAAGTACCGTGAATACCCCTGAATCGACTCCGGGCGTGGAAGAGCTCGAGCTCGTCGCGCCGGCGAGCTCGTCTCTCGCGGGTGACGTGAACCTCGGGGCGATCACGCGCCTCGCACAAGAGCTCTTTGCCGGGAACGTGTCGCCCGGCACGGGCGCGCCGTTTTGGCCCGGCAATCCGAACGGATTGTCGCCGCTCGCGCACCCGGAGCCGACCGTGACGCCGAGCCTCCCCACTTCGGCCGGCCCGGTCGACTCGACGCCGTATTTTCTCGCGCTTTCGGGCTTCGGAACCCCCGGCGCGCCGCACGACGACGAGGCGGCGCGCCCGGAGCCGACGTCGGAGTTCGATTTTCGGCCCGAGCTCGTCGCCGATGCGCCCCCGCTGCCGGCGACGGCGACCGAGCCGGCGCGCGGCATTTTCGATCCGCACTCGCTCAAGCGCGACTTTCCGATTCTCGAAGAGCGCGTGCACGGAAAGCCCCTCGTTTGGCTCGACAATGCCGCGACGACACAGAAGCCGCGCGCCGTGATCGAGCGCCTGACTTACTTCTACGAGCACGAGAACTCGAACATCCACCGGGCCGCTCACACGCTCGCGGGTCGCGCGACCGACGCTTACGAGGCTGCGCGCGACAAGGTCCGGCGCTTCTTGAACGCCCCTTCCTCGCGCGACATCGTTTTCGTGCGCGGCGGGACGGAGGCCATCAACCTCGTGGCCCAAAGCTTTGGCGAGCGTCACGTCGGCGCAGGCGACGAAATCGTCATCAGCTGGCTCGAACACCACGCGAACATCGTGCCCTGGCAGATGCTCGCCAAAAGAAAAGGCGCGAAGCTCCGGGTCGTGCCGGTCGACGACGACGGTCAGGTATCGCTCGAGGACTACGAGCGGCTGCTCGGGCCGCGCACGCGACTCGTTGCCGTCACGCACGTCTCGAACGCGCTCGGCACCGTCGTGCCGGTGCGCGAAATGACCGCGATGGCGCACCGGTACGGGGCGCGCGTCTTGCTCGATGGCGCGCAAGCCGTGTCGCACTTGCCGGTCGACGTGCAGGCGCTCGAGTGCGATTTTTATTGTTTTTCGGGCCACAAAGTCTTCGGACCAACCGGCATCGGCGCCCTCTTCGGCAAGGCGGACGTGCTCGAGAGCATGCCCCCCTGGCAAGGCGGCGGTAACATGATAAGCGACGTCACGTTCGAGAAGACGCGCTACCAGCCGCCGCCGTCTCGCTTCGAAGCGGGGACGGGCAACATCGCGGACGCAGTCGGACTCGGAGCCGCGCTCGACTACGTGACGGCGGTCGGCATGCCGACGATCGCCGCGTACGAGCACGAGCTGCTCGTCTACGCGACGGAACGTCTCCGCGAGGTGCCGGGACTCGAGCTGATCGGAACCGCACCGGACAAAGCGGGCGTCCTTTCGTTCGTCCTCGACGGCCAGCGCACCGAAGACGTCGGCGCTGCGCTCGATCGAGAAGGCATCGCCGTGCGTTCCGGTCACCACTGCGCACAGCCAATTTTACGGCGTTTCGGCCTCGAGGCGAGCGTGCGCGCCTCGCTCGCGCTCTACAACACGCGCGAGGACATCGACGCGCTGGTCACGGCGCTCGAGCGGCTGCAGGCGGGACGTCCGGCGCTCTGAGCGCTCACATGCCGGCCGTGGCGTCGGCGAGCACGCTGTCGTCGATGTACTTCGCGAGCTCGTCGCGCGAACGAGCGCTCCGGCCGTCGATGTTCGCGCGCCACGGCTCCTCTTCGGTCATCACGTCGAGCACGTCCGAAACGAGCGTGCCCGCGAAGCGCTCGTACTTCATCGATTGCGCGAGCACGCTTGCGCTCACGCCGGTCGGCCCCGTCAAGAGCGAGTAGGCGACCGACGGATCGGCGCTTAGACTCGCCGAAGCCGTGATGAGCTCGCGCACGAGCTCGACCACGGCGCGACGCTTGTCCGGATCGGCGAGCACGTCGGTGGTCGTGTGGAGATTGAAGAGCTCGCGGTAGACCTCCTGGTCGTTCTGGTCGTGCTCGAAGACGATCGCGTCGCTGCCGAGCTCCTCGGCGGCCTGTTCGATGCCGGGCTCCCAGATCGTCGCCGCGTCGGGGGCGCTGCCGCCGCTGAAAGTGCTGCCGTTCGGGTTCCCGTTCACGACGGTCACGTCACCCGCAGCGCTCCCGGCCGTCAGGTTCGCGGCGGCGAGCATGCGCGTCAGGTAATACGCCGAGGACGCGCCCGACGGCGCCATCACGTGCTTGCCCGCCAGATCGGCGAGCGAAGCGATACCGGCCGACTTCTTCGCGACGATGCGGTAAAGGCCCTCGCACATCGTGAAGATGATGCGGACGTTGTCGCAACCGCCCATGCCGGTCGCGCGCAGGAGCTGCGTCTCGGCGTTCGTCGCGATGTCGGCGGTCGCGTTCGCGCCGCAGAGGGCGTCGACGCCGCCGCTCGCGATCGTGATTTTGCCGGGATAAGGGCCGTTCGTCGCCAGTCTGAGCGGCGCGAGCTCGACCGCGGACACGAGGCCCGAGAAGCGCAAATCCGGGTAGGGGCCGCCCGTCGCGCCGCCGTTCGCGTGATTGCCGCCGGCGCCCGCGAGCGACGTCGCTGCGCCCGCCGCCCCGCCCGCAGCCGTGTGACCGCCGGTCCCTGGTGAGCCGTCGCCGCCGGATCCGCCTGCGCCGAGCGGCGTCGAGCCCGTCGCACCTCCGCTGCCCAGGGAGTTTCCGGCAGTGCCGGGATTCGAGCCGCCGGCGCCGAGCCCGCTGCCGCCGTGGCTCGCCGCCGGAGAGCCCGCGCTCGAGAGTGCGACGCCGGCGGAGCCGCCGCTGGACGTAGTCTGTCCGGAGCCGCCGCCACCACGGCCCTTCGTCGCAGTCCCGGCCGCAGCGCTCGCGGCGCCCGCCGTCGCATTGCCGCGAGCGCCGGCGCCACCGTCCGTCGTCGGTGCCTTGGCGTCGCCGCCGCCACAACCCGCAAGGGTGACGAGTGCGGCGGCGCAGAGCGCCCGCGTTTCGCGCTCGCGTGAACGCATCGCCGTCACGTCTTCGGATCGAGCAGGATCTGCATCTGCGCGGTCACGATACCGCCGACGCCGTCCGTGTCTCCGCTCAGGCTCGCCTTCGCGTGCAAGCCGCTGTTGCCGGTCTCGTTCGCGGCCAGTGCGCCGTCGTACGCCGAGAGCGTCGTGCGCCGCAGATACGGTTGATTCTTCTCGTGAATCGAGTGCGAGAACGCTGGATCGAAGTAGAACTGCGTGGTGAACAGCCATTTTCCGCCGCTGTTCGCGTCGTTGTAGGCGACGCGCCCCTCCGACATGGATCCCTGCTTGAAGGCCACGAAGTGGATGTGGAGGCAGCGCCCGTTGTACCAGCCGGGGAATACGCTGCGGAACGACACGACGCCGTTTTCGTCCGTCGTCTGCACGCCGCGCAGGAAGCGATCGGTGTTGTCGAGCTCGTTCGTGTTCGGAACGCCGGCGTACGGATCGTCCGGCTTCTGCTCGTCGCTGCCGCCGCGCGTACCGAAGCCGCTATAGTAGCCCTGCGCGTCCGTGTGCCAGATGTAAATGTCGGCACCGACGACGGGCGCTTGATTGCACGTGTCGCTCTTCGACGAGAGCACGCGCAGGTGGAGGTGCATCTCCACACCGGGCTCGGCGTCGGGGTTGTACTGCCCGCGGATGTCTTGCCGGATGAGCGAGATGTCGTCGCTCTTCTCGAGCTCGTGGATGAAGAAGGGGCCTTGACCGGCGGCGTCCGTGTTGCTCGCCGTGCACGTGGGCACGTCGTCCCACGGCGGTGACACGAGCGCGACCGTGTCGCCGGCGCCCGCGCTCCCGCCGTTGGCGGCTCCCCCGGCGCTCGGCGCGCCACCCGAGCCGCTGCCCGCCGCGGCTGAAGTCGGCGGCGATCCGGCCGATCCGGAGCTTGGCGCGCCGGCCCCGGGCGCCCCGGCGCCTTCTGCACTTTGCCCTGCGGCGCTCTGCGTGCTCGTGCCACCCGTGCTTCCGCTGCCGCCGGTACCGTTCGCCGTGGTCGTGCCACCGCTGCCGCCCGTGCCGTTGGCCGTGGTCGTGGCGCCGCCACCGCTGCCACTCACCGCGCCGGGCGCGCTCGACATCCCCGCGACGTTCGCCGGAGCGCCGGCGGTCGCCACGGCGCTTTCGCCCGCCGCGCCGTGCGTGTTCGGGGGCGTCGACTCCGAACTCGAGCACGCTGCGGTCGCGGCGAGCGCACCGAGCCCTTCGAGGACCTGCCTTCGATTCACTGACCTCGGACGAACCGAAGTGGTTTGGGGTTCGCTCTTGCGACGCATCGCGCACATGCTCCTTTTGATTTTCACACCGTGCTCGTCCGCAGACGAAGCTCGCTGTCTTCGAGCTTCATGCCCGCGTGCGGTGCTCCGTACTCGCGCAGCGTGCCCCTTCGTTCGAATTCATGCAAATGGCGAATTGTCTCGTTTGATAGGCTCTTTTGCTATCGATTTACTATGAATTGGCTCGTTGGCGCGGCCGTCGCAGATCTACTATTAGGACGCCGCGTCCACTAAAGCGAAGATCTCGCCGCGGTCGCGGGCATAGCCATTCGACATGTCAGCTCTCGTTCGTGTGTCTCCGGGTTGGCGGTTGCGCGTGCAAAGTTCGACCGCGCGCGCAAAGGGACTAGCGGTTGCAAGCGTCGCGCTCGCCGGCGCCCTCGCCGCATGTTCCGACGGCGCGCCGCGCAACGGTCAGCCCCACGTAGGCGCACCGGGAAGCGGCGGGGCCGCGGGCGCCCACGTCGCGACGAGCGGGGCTAACGCGCCGAGTTCCGGCGCGGGGACGCCGGGCACCGTAACCCAGGCGGGCTCGAGCGGGGCCAAGGGCCTCGGCGGCGCGCCGGGGAGCGCGGGCGCGGGACCTGGCACGAGCCCGACCACCGGGAGCGGCGGCGTCACGCTCACGGGCGGCGGCGGCGTGCCGTCGGTTCCCGCCGCAGGCGCGGGAGCAATCCCGACGGGCGGAGGCGGCGCCACCGTGGCGAGCGCCGGTTCCGGCGTGGGCGGTGCGACGCACACGAGCGATCACTGCGTCGACGGCTACGACCCGGACCCGAGCGACTCGTCCCCCAGCATGCTGGACGGCCCCTCCGACTACGTCGAATCGGGACAGACCGACACGATCGTGCAGCCCCAGGTTCTCGCGTGGTTGCAGTCCCGCAAGTGGGAGTCGGCGCACTTCGAGTGGCACAGCATCCGGCGCTGCACGGCCGGGACGTCCATGAGCGAAATCAACATCTGCTCGCACACCGACCTGATCCCCGCGAATCAAGAATGCCTGTCGGACGGAGACGGCCTCGAGTTCCTGGCGATGCACCACCACATGCTCGTGTCGCTCCGGCAGCTCTGGCCGAACCACCAGGAGCAGTTCAAGGGCTTCGACACCTTCCCGCAGTCGGCCGACGACGTGCCGCCCGAATGGCGCGACGCCTGGTCGTCGTTCAGCGCCGACGAGCTCGCCAACGCGAAAATTGCCGACGAGATCGACAAGCCGGAAAACCTCTCGAAGTTCGCGAGCGAAGGCGCGTTCGGCCGCTGGCTGCAATGCCAGACGCCGACGTACAGCGGGCTGCACGGCGCGCTCCACTTCAAGTGGGTGCGCACGCAGAACACCACGCACGGGCTCGGCAACCAGAAGACGAACATCGACAACTACATGTTCTGGAAGCTCCACGGCTGGATCGACAACGTCTGGTTCAAATACCGCGCGGCCAAAGGCCTCGCGCCGGACGATCCCGCGCTCGTCCAGCAGGTCCAATCGCAGTGCTACCAGATGGACGAGCTCGCTTCGCTCATCGATCCGAGCCTCGTCACGGAGGGCTCCGACAACACGGCGCTGCCCGAGGAATCCGGCGTCTTCGTCACGAACGTGCGTCCGATGTTCGAGGACATGAACACCAAGTGCAGCGGTTGCCACGGTCCCGACGGACCCGAGGCGGGGATGACGCTCGGCGGGCACGTGAGCTCGGCCGACATCGTCAAGAACCTCGTCAACGTGCAGTCCGAGTACGGCGGCCAATACCTGCGCGTGAAACCCGGCGACCCGGATCACAGCTGGCTCTACCTGAAGGCGGCGGCCCTCGCCGACGGCGCGGGCTGCATGGAGAGCGCCGCCGCGCAGTGCAGAACCGACGCGATGCCGCCCACCGGCTCGGCGCGCCCGACGAGCGACCAGCTGCAAGCGCTGCACGATTGGATCCTCTCCGGAGCACCCGCGCCGACCTCACCGTGATCGTCGCCCGCCCGCCGGTCTGCAGCTCCGCGCTATTGCCCGAGGACGCCGAGCGCCTCGAGCAAATCGGAGAGGTCGGCGTCGGGCAGCACCTCGAGCGAGAACGGCGGCATCTCTCCGCCGTAGTCCAAGAAGACGCCGTGCCTGGTTTTCTCGATGAAGACGAGGCGCTGCGTGCGTGGCGAGTATGCCGGCGGCGCGTGCACGGCGAGCGTGTCGTCGGGCAGCACGGGCACGATGTCGCCGAGGCGGCCGTCGCCGTCGTGAATCGAGCCGTGGCACTGGCCGCACGTTTGCGCGTAGACGAGGTAGCCGTGCGCCACGTCGCCGCGGGGAACGTCCGCGACGTCGCGCACGACGGTGAACGGCTGCGCCGTCGCGTCGCCCGGTTCGAGGCTCGCGAGATAGTCGTAAAGGGCCTCGGCGTCGGCGCTCGTCGGATCGAGCGGCGTGTTCGCGAGCATGAACTCGGTGCGGCAATCGTCGATTGCCCGCAAAAGGTCGTCCTCTTGGCCACCCCAGAAGGACGGCCGCAACGTGGCGCCGGCGAGGGGCGCGCCCGGCTTTCTCACGACGGCCGCGGCGTTGGGCGTCGGATCGTGACACGTCGCGCAGGTGAACAGGTTCGTGCCCGAGGGCGAAAGCTCCTTCGACTCGAAGAGGGCTTGCCCCCGTGCCACGTCGTTTTCCGGCGCGTGGTGCGCGCCGCATGCCGTCAGCGTGAACAGCGCGACAAGCGAGCCGAGACGACGCGCCGGGGCGAAACGGGGCTTCGATGACGCGACGTTCATGGTTCGAGCACCGCCATGCGATCGGGATAGACCCCGACGTCGACGCTTCCGATCACCGCGAGTGTCTGCGGGTCGACCTCCACGACGGCGCCGTTCCGGAAGTGATCACCCTCGCACGTGATGAAAAGCCGGCCGTCCGAGAGCGCCCGCGCATCGCTCGGGTTCAGGCAATCCGTGTCCGCGTACATGGTGCTCGCGAGCACGGCGCCGCTCGTCACGTCGACGAGCGCGGCGCCGTTCGGATCCTGCAGCGGGACGAGCAAGCGGCCGTCGTCGAGCCATCCGCTGTAGAACGGAACGCCGGGGACTGCGGCGGTGACGAGCTGCATCGGCGTGTCCTCGGCGCTGAAGACGACGACGGCTTGCGCGACCTGATTCGAAAGCGCGAGCATGGTTCCGGCCGCGTTGCGCGTGAGGGCGTACGGCTTGTTGGCGGGTGCGTTCCCCGCCGGGACGCGGGAAATCACCGTCGCATTCAGCGTGTCGACGACGGCGAGCGAGTCCTCGCCCGTGCAGGCGACGTAGACGCGCGAGCCGCTCGCGTCGTAGACGGCGGTCGCGGGCGCGACGCACACCGTGACGCTCACGAGCGTCGCCGTGTCGTCCGTGAGGCCGCGCGCCGGCGTGACGAGCGCGAGCGTGGCGCGCCGTTCGTCGATGTCGGTCGTCGCCTTCAGGGCGAGCACGGTGTCGTAGTGCGGGACGGCGAGCGCGTTGCGATCGTCCGAGAGGGTCACGTCGTTCGCGCCGGTCGAGACACGGAGCTCGCCGAGGAGCCGGAGGTCGTCGAGCGCGAGTGCCACGACGTAGCCCGCGCGCGGCGAAGAGCCCGCCGCGATGGCGTGCGGATCGGTGACGCCCGGATCCGGATAGGAGAGCACCACGTAGAGCTCGCCGGCCACCGGATCGAGCACGACGTGACGCGGCCCGTCGATGTCCACGGGATCGCGCCCCACGGGCGGCGCGCCGAGCTCGGTCATGGTGTCGAGGTCGAGCACGCTGACGGTGTCGGATTGTTGGTTCGCGACGTAACCGAGGACGTGCCCCCCGCTCTCGTACTTCGGACGGCGATTGGGGAACGCGCTCGGGTCCGCGTTCCCGCCCGCGCCGTTGCCGGCACAAGCGACGAAGAGAGCGCAGGCGAGCGGCGAAAGCGGGCGCAAATGAGGCCGGTACATCGGAAAAAGTCAGTGGGAGACGGTGAAATGCAGCGGCGCGCCGACGAAGGGGCCGCCGTCTTCGGTGAGCCGTCCTTGCTCGAAGATCGCATGCGTGACGGTCAGGCTGACGAGGCCGCTCTCGGCGGCGAGACGCTGCCATTCGTCGTCGCTCGGCGCGTAACTCCTGTCTTGCGTGAACACGCGCAAGACCTTCGCGTCCGTGGGCGTCGAAAACACGAGCAGGAACGCGTCGCCGTTCATGGGAGCGCCGTGCGCGTAGGCCGAACGTTCGAGCGTCAGCCACTCCGGCAGGAGCGCGCGTCGCAGTCGTCGACGCGGCTCGCGCCGAGCGCTCGCGCCGACGCGGAAAGCGAACGTCGTCGGTCCGCTCAACGCAGCCTGCTCGGCGGGCGCGGTGACGACGGGCTCGGCGGACGGTTCGTTCACGAGCGGCGCGCCGAGCAGCGTGAGCACGCCTTCGTCGGTCGTGCCGGGTTCGTAGATCACGTCGACGATGTCGGCGCGACTCACGCCGGTCGCTACGGACGCGGGCGCGGCCGAGCTCTGCGCGCCATTCGAACAATGCGCGAGGCCGAGCAAAACCGGCGCGATCGCCCTAGAAATGAGGGTTCTTCGCTGCGAGCCCGCACGCGGTCCGAGCGTCATGTGCGTCGAGTGTACCTCGCGCCGCCGTCGCGCAAGGTCGCGCGTCACGATTTTTTTCGGAGGCGCCGCCGATGAGTGCGCGCTCGCTCCGGTCGAACCTCGCGCGAGGAGTGACGGCGTTCGCGCTCGTGCTCACGCCGCACGTTGCGCGGGCGAACGGTCGTTATCCGGCGGCGAACCAACTCGTGGTCGACCCGGACGACCCCGAACATTTCTTGCTGCGCGCCACCTACGGGTTGCTCTCGAGTCACGACGGCGGCGAAACCTTCTCGTGGATCTGCGAGGACGTGCTCGGCGACGTGGGCGAAGCGGACCCGGCCGTGGCGATCGTGCGCGACGGCAGGCTGGTCGTGACGGCCAACGACCAATTGATGCTGAGCGATGCGACGGGGTGCGAGTTCACGAGCGCGCTCGCCGACCAGAGTGCGGGCTTTCCCGTCGACGTGAGTCTCGACCCGGCGGACGACTCGTTGGCGCTCGCCGTGGCTCGCAGCGGGGACGGCAGCGGTACCGTTCATTTGCTCGAAATCGACGCGATTTCCGGCACTGCGCGCGTCACGGGCACCTCGCTCGGCAACGACTTGTTCCCGCTCACGCTCGACGGCGCCCCGTCGGCGCCCGAGCGCTGGTACGTGACCGCGCTTTCGACGGCGCCCGCCTCGATCCTGCTCCGCTCCGACGATCGCGGAAATACGTGGCAGCGCGTCGAGGTCCACCCCTACGAGAAGCTTCAGGCATACCTCGCCGCCGTCGACCCGAACGACGAGAACACCGTCTACGTTCGTGTGAACGACGATCCCGACGACCATCTGCTCGTTTCGCACGACGCGGGCGACCATTTCGTCGACGTGAGTGGGTTCGAAACGAAGCTCCTCGGCTTCGCGCTGGCGCCGGACGGCGACTCGCTCGCGGTCGGCGGTCCCGGCGTTCCCGTGTGGCTCGCGAACGCGGGCGATCTCGACTTTCAGCCCGTCGGCGGCCCATTTTCGCGGCTTTCTTGCCTGAAATGGACGGCCGCCGGGATTTTCGCATGCGCGGACGATCGCAGCGACGGGTTCACGCTCGGGCTTTCGGCCGACACCGGCGCGACCTTCACGCCGCTCTTTCACGCGAGCGAGCTCACGCCGCTCGCTTGTGACGCGAGCACCACCGTGGGTTCGACCTGCCCCGGCACTTGGTCGAGCGTCGTCGCGCAGCTCGGGACCGCCCCTACCACCAGCACGACCTCGAGTGGCTCGTCGTCGAGCGCAACTCCCGGCCGTTCGTCGCAGACCGCTTCGTGCGCCGCAACCCGAAGTGAGGCCGGTCCGTCGGCGCCTTGGTTCTTCGCCGTGGCCTTGGGCGCGGCGCACCGGCGCCGGAGAGAGCGCCGTGCGGGGCGTACCAAGCCGAGCGCCCGCTGACCGCTTGCAGTCACCGCGTTGTCCATTATAGTAGACACATGGTTCACAGCGTCGGCCCGGGCGAAGCCAGGCACTTACTGGCTGAAAATCAGCTGGATCTCGTGGACGTGCGCGATGCGAGCGAGTGGTCGCAGGGGCATCTGCCGGGCGCTCGTCACGTTCCGCTGGCGCGCTTGCGCGAGGACGCCCGCGCGGAGCTCCATCGAGACGGAGTCATTTTCGTTTGTGCGGCCGGGGTGCGAAGTGAAGCAGCCGCGCGCCTCGCGCTCGCCGAGGGATTTTCACGGGTCTACAGCTTGAGCGGCGGAACCCGAGGCTGGATCAGAGCCGGGCTGCCGCTCGTGAAGGACTGACCGTCGCACGGCCCAATCGCAGCGGGAGCGAGCAGAACATGCACATAGGACTCATCGGCGGCGTCGAACGCGGAACGCATCACTACGAGACACTGGCGGCCGAAGGCGGCCACACGGTGGAAATTCACTCCGGGCACTTGGCTGGGCGTGGTGTGGACACGCTCACCGCGATCGTGGAGCGGGCCGACGTGGTCGTGATCATCACCGACGTGAACAGCCACGGCGGGATGTGGGCCGCCAAGCGACTCGCGAAGGCGCGCGGTCGGCGCTGCATGTTGGTGCGGCGGATGGGCCCGTCGCGCTTCCGCGCGCTCGTCGGTGAGCTCGGCAATCGGACCGCCGCGGCCGCCGCGGTGCATTGAGTGCGCTCGGTGCTCGACGATGGCAGTCCGCGGTGCGTTCCGCCGCGGCGAATCATTCAGATTAGGAGACAATATTCCACGTAAGTGACGCCAACGGCGTCCCCGGTGCAATTCCCCTTGACGACCTCACCAGCATAAGCCTATATAGTCGATAGATTTAGAAGGCATCGCAAAACGGCTTTATTAGTGCTCGCTCCTCGTTTCCCGGTGGAAGGGCGCGGTCGGCAGACACCGCCGCCGTCGGGTTCGACTCCCGCGAGGAGCACCGGTTCGTGGCTGCCGCGCCCTGCGCGGCACGCAGGTTCACAGGAGATCATTGATGCTTAGGCTCAGTCGAAAAACGGTTCTCGGAGCGGCTTCTGGCGTCGCACTGAGCGTGCTCGCTCCACGAGCATTCGCTGCGGATTGCAACACGCTCGGTAAGCCGAATCCAATCTACGGCGCGGGCGGTAGCGCGGAAACGGCCACCATCGCGAAGGTCGCGACCTACTTCGCGTCGCTCACGGATCATCCGATCACGATTTTCTGGACCGACCCCGGTGCGTGCGCCGGCTATCAGCAATACCTGAACAACTCGATCACGAACTCGGCCGTGAAATACTGGGACGCTTCGGGCAACCAGCTCACGTGCAATGCGACCGCGCAGCCCGCCGACTTCGCCCACATGGGCAACGAGCACAGCTTCTGCGTCGATAGCGCCGCCTTGACGGTCCCGAGTGCGTGGCCGGCGGGCTACGGCACGGTGCTCGCGCCCGTGCAGACGCTGAACATCATCGCCGACAAAGACTCGAGTCAGAAGTCGATCAGCTTCGAGGCGCTCTACTATCTCTTGGGCTTCGGCGCGGGCGCGGACGGTAAGAGCATCTCGCCGTGGACCAATCCGGCGTACGTGGTCACGCGCTCGCCCACGTCGTTCGCGACGCAGTTTCTGGTGCACTCCATCTTCGGCAACGTGACGCAGCCGATCTTCGACGATCCCGGTAAAAACGGCCAGGGGACGTCGGACGCCGGCTACAACGGCCGGCTCGGCTACCGCGCCGCGGACCAGCAGACCGTCGCCGACCAGGTGGCGCACTTCGGCGACACCGACCCCGAAGCGCCCATCGGCTACGTGTCGGGTTCGGCGGCGGACGCGAACCGCAGCGAGGTGAAAACGCTCGCGTACCAACACCAGGGTCAGACGTGCGGCTTCTGGCCCGATTCGACCGACTCGACGTTCGACAAGATCAACGTGCGTACCGGCAAGTACCACTTCTGGACGCCCGGACACTTCTTCGCGCACGTCGACGCCGACGGCACGGGTCACGACATCGATCACCTGGTGAACGCCGACGTGGAGACCTTCATTCGGGCCTTCGTCGGGTCCGACGATCTGGACGCGCTGAACGCGGTCATCGACGCCGGCGACGTGCCCCTCTGCTCGATGCAGGTCACGCGCGAGGGACTCGACGGCGCGATAAGCTCGTACGCTTCGCCCGATCCCACGTGCGGTTGTTACTTCGAGTCGCGCGTCGCGGGCGTCGCCCAGTGCGATACGTGCGAGGAGGGGCACAACGAGGACTGCACGGATCCGAACGCGGTGTGCCGCCGCGGCTATTGCGAGGCTTACTGATGCATACGAAATTCAACTTGGTTCCCGCGCGCGCGACGAGCATTTTCACCCTGTTCGCGCTCGCGGCCGTCGTGGCCGAAGGCTGCGGCAGCGACAACAATCCCGCGCCTTCGACGCCGGTCGTGACCGGCGGCACGAGCAGCGGCGGCACCGGCGCGAAGGGCGGCTCGGGCGGTAAAGGCGGTTCGAGCGGTACCGGCGCCGAGAGCGGTGCGCCCGCGGAGGGCGGCACCGGCGGCAGCGGCACCGGAGCGAAAGGCGGCACCGGCGGCAAGGGCGGCACCGGCGGCAAGGGCGGCACCGGCGGCGGCAAGGGCGGCAAGGGCGGTAGCGGCAACACCGGCAATGAGGCGGGCACCGGCAACGAAAGCGGCACGGGCGACGTCTCGAGCACGGGCGGCACCCAGAACGGCACGGGCGGCACCGACAACAACCAGGGTGGCGCGGGCGCAGGCAACGTGAACTGCGACCCCGTCGGCCAATATCAATGCTACCCGTGCGCACCCACGACTAACGATCAATATCTCAATCACTGCAACGACTCGCAGTGCTCGAAGTTCGATAACTCGCGTATCGAAGGCTATAACGGCACGTTGCCGTCGCTCTGACGGCGTCTCGAGCAGGTCCACGCAGGAGACAGGTCATGGGACTCCACATCGGAAGCATCGCTCCTGATTTCGAGCAGGAATCGACCGCAGGCCGCATTCACTTTCACGCCTGGCTCGGCGCGAATTGGGGCGTGCTCTTCTCGCACCCGAAGGATTTCACGCCCGTGTGCACGACCGAGCTCGGGCGCGCCGCCAAGCTCAAGGGCGAGTTCGATCGCCGGGGCGTGCGCATCCTGGCCGTCAGCGTCGATCCGCTCGAGAGTCACCAGCGCTGGATTGCGGACATCGAAGACACGCAGGGCGTGAGCTTCAACTTTCCGATCCTCGCCGACGCCGATCGCAAGGTGTCGAACCTTTACGACATGATTCATCCCGAAGCGAACGACACGCTCACCGTCCGTTCCGTCTTCGTCATCGACGAGAAGCGACGCATCCGCGCGACGATCACCTATCCGGCCAGCACCGGGCGGAGCTTCGACGAGATTCTGCGGCTGATCGATTCGCTGCAGCTCACCGACGACCACAAAGTGGCGACGCCCGCGGATTGGCAAATCGGCGACGACGTCGTGATCTTGCCGTCGCTCCAGGATCCCGCCGAGATCGCGCGGCTCTTCCCCGCCGGCTACAAGACGATCCGACCGTACCTGCGCGTGACGCCGCCGCCGCGTTGAGCTGCCGTCGGCCTGCGACCGAGAAAAGTCGCAGAGTGATTCGCAGCGCCGCTCGGTGCGTGCGGTCGACGTGACGTGGGACGAGCGTCGGCGCGTCTCGGCGCGGAGGAGTGACCGCGCTTTTCGCTGCGCGTGGCTCGGGCTGCGCGCTTGCAACGCGGGCGTGCGCCGACGCTCGCCGACCCGCCGGGGAGGTCCGGGTGAAGGTCCCGTGCACTTTCGATTTGACGAGAAGAGTTATTTAGAATATAAAGTCTATGGATTTGATAGGGAAATGTGTAAGAAGCGGAAGCTAATGAGTTTTTTGGCGCTGATCTCGCTGAGTTTTTCCCGCGCTGCTCTCGCGCAGGGAACGACCGGCGCGCCCAGTCCTCCGCCTCCCGCGACCTCGTCCGAGTCGGAGGATCTCGAGCTGCCGCCGGCCTCGACGCCAGCTCCGGCCAGCACCGCACCGGCGAACGCTTCGACCACGCCTGCCTCGGCAACGCCGCCGCCGGCCGCTCCGAAGAGCGCCGCCGCCGACTCCGACGTGTCGCCCACCGCCACCACGGGCACGCCCATCGGCAGGGTGAAGGAAGGCAACGCGCACGCGCTTCCGCTCGACATCAAGGTGAGCGGGTACATCCAGGCGCAGTTCGAAACGCACCAAGATTCCGAAGATCAGCTGCAACAGGGCGGCGCGCCGCTCAACCAGAACCGCTTCCTTTTACGCCGTGGCCGCATCCGTATCGACCGCGATTGGCGTTACGCGCGTGCCACGGTCGAGTTCGACGCGAACACGGTGAGCGGCGTGAACGTCGGCGTGCGACGTGCCGAAGCGTCGCTCCTCTACCGCGGCGATCGCGGTGTGGACGAGCCGCCGCTCGTGATGCTCACGGCCGGCGTGATGGACATTCCGTTCGGCTACGAGCTCCTCGAACCGACGCGCCAGCGACCGTTCATGGAGCGTTCCACCGGCGGTCTCGCGATTTTCCCGACCGACATGGACGTCGGCGCGCGGCTCGCGGGGTCGCTCGACTTTTTCGAGTACGCGGTCGCCATCATGAACGGCGAACCGCTGAACAACAGCGGTTTTCCCCGCGATCCGAACGCCGCGAAGGACGTGATTGGTCGCTTCGGCGTCGACGTGAAGCCCGTGGACGGCTTCACGATCGGCGGCGGCACTTCGTTCGCGACGGGCAAGGGTTTTCATCCCGGACAGGACGCCGGGAAGAATCAGTTGGTCTGGCGCGACGCCGATCAGAACGGCGCGTTCAGCCCGAACGAGGTCGTGCTCGTGCCCGGGAGCGCCGCGACGCCGTCGAAGAACTTCGACCGCTGGGCGCTCGGCGCCGACGTCGAGGCGGCGCTCGAGACGCCGCTCGGCCGTTCGAAGCTCTACGCGGAAGGGTTCGTCGCGCAGAACTACGACCGCGGCGTGCAGCCCGCCGATCCGGTCATCACGGGTGTGGACGTGCGCGAGGCCGGCGCTTACGTCGCCGTGCTGCAAGACGTCACGCGCTACGGGATCGTCGGGTTTCGGGGCGGCTTCTACGATCCCAACGCCGACATCGCGGAGACGCGTCAGGGCCGACTCTTGCCCGTGTCGCAGACGATTTGGACGCTCTCGCCGCTCGCCGGGCTCGTGTTGCCGGGCACCGGGAAGCTCCTTTTTCAATACGACTTCGTGCTCGACAAGCTCGCGCGTGATTCGCGCGGGGTGCCGACCGACGCGAAGAACAACGTGATGACGCTGCGGCTGCAGGTGGAGCTGTGAGGGCGTTCGGCTGTACCTGCGCGCTCGCGGCGCCGCTCTGGTTCGCCGCGGCGGGCTGCGGCGGTCAGCCGATCACGACCGAATTCCAAGAGCCGATTCGGGCGCAAGGCGCCGACTTCGTGAAGGGGCCCTTGCCGGGCTCGCGTCCCCTCACCGGCGCCGAGCAGGGGCAGGGCGTGCTGCCGACCACGCCGACCGTGCTCGAGGTGACGATCCCGCCGGCCGTCACGGTCGGTGCCGCCACGTTCCAAATCCCCGGCGTCATCAGCAGTGACGCCGCCGCGGTCGGGTTTCGCTTCGCCGACATCGGCAGCGGCTATTGGGTGCGCCCGGGCACGAACACCTCGCAGACGGGCGGTTTCAGCTTCAGCGTCGACGCGACGATTTCGTCGGACGCGCCGGTCGGCAAGCACACACTGCTCTTCGCCGGGATCGGACCGCACGGCGAGTCGGGAACGGAGCAGGCCTACGACGTCTGTCTCGAGCCGCCGATCCCGGACAAGCTCAGCAGCGCCGATCCGGCGCTGCCGGGCAACGCGTGCGATCCGACCCAACAGCCGCCGGCGCTCGTCGTGAGCCTCGCGTGGGACACGGCGGTCGATCTCGATCTCAAGGTCGTCGCGCCGAGCGGTAAAATCGTGGATCCGAAGCACCCGAACACGGGCACGCCCGTGGACGGCAAGGTCGACGTGACGGAGCCCGGCATCGGCGTGCTCGACGGCGACTCGAACTCCGACTGCAAGATCGACGGGCGCGACCGCGAAAACCTGGTGTTCGAAACGCCGCCGGAGCCGGGTGTCTACGAGGTGTACGCCGACCTCTACGAAGCGTGCGGCAAGAGCTCCGTGCGTTTCGAGCTCTCGCTCGTGTCGAGCGAGCCGGGTTCGGATCCGAACACCTTCACGCAGGTGACCACCTTTCGTCAGGGCGGCGTGCTCGCGAGCACGGCCGCCGACGGCGGCTCGACGCTCGGGCTTTTCGTGACGGAGTTCGTCGCAGAGTGAAGGCACTACGGAGCGCTCGGCGCTCGAGGAACCAGAGTCATGCTGATTGAACGATTGATGCGGGTCGCGCTGCTCGGCAGCGAATGGGTGCTGTATCTGTTGCTCTCGCTCTCGGTCGTCTCGTTTTCGACGATGTTCGAGCGCTGGCTGTATTTCCGCAAACGTCGGGACGACGTCGACGCGTTGCGCGCCAACGTGCGAAAGAAGCTCGACGCCGACGACCTCGACGGCGTGGACCAAGTGCTGGCGAAAAGCCGTGCCGTCGAGGCGCGCGTCGCCCGCGAAGGGTGGCGCTGGCTGCCGGGCGGAGCGGAGGCGATGACGGACGCCGTGGAATCGGAGCTCGCGCTCGTACGGCGGGAGCTCGAGCGCGGGACGAATCTGCTCGGCACGCTCGGGAACAACGCGCCTTTCGTCGGACTCTTCGGCACCGTGCTCGGCGTGATCATCGCCTTCCACGCGCTCGGGCAGGCCGGCGGCAACGCCGGGCAGATGGGCGGCGTGATGGCCGGCATCGCGGAAGCGCTGATCGCGACGGGCGTCGGGCTCTTCGTCGCGCTGCCCGCGGTGATCGCCTACAACGTGATCCAGAAGCGCATCGGCGACATCGAGTCGGGCGCGCTGTCGCTCACGAAGCTCCTCACGGCGTACGTGAAGTCGAATCGCGGGACGGCCGGCGAAGCCGCGCCGGAAGCGAGCGAAGCGGCAGCCGCCGAAGCGCCGCACACCGAGGGCGTCGAGCTCGGCGACGCCGCCGCCGCGGTGGCGGGCGCGAACTAAGGGAAAAACCAGGGAGAACGCGATGGCATCCGTAACCTCTTCGAGCCGCGGCCGCGCGCCCATCGTCGGCATCAACGTGACGCCGATGGTCGACGTGATGCTCGTCTTGCTCATCATCATGATGGTCGCCGCGACGTACATCGTGTCGCAGGCGCTCAAGGTCGAGCTGCCCCGCACCGCCACGTCCGACGAGACCGTCGCGAAGACGTACGTCGTGACGGTGACGCGCGAGGGCAATTACCTCTTCAACGACAAGCCCGTCTCGCACGCGGGGCTCGTGAACGAGCTCAAGGCCGCGCGCAAGGCTTCGAAAGGCGAGGTGAACCTCGTCATCACGGCGGACGCCGCGGCGCAGCACGGGCAGGTCGTCGGCGTGATCGACACGGCGAAGCTCGAGGGCATCACGAAGTTTGCCATCAACGTGGAGCGCAGGTAGCGGCCGCGCGCCGCCTTGCGGGAAAGACGAGAGCGTGGCGCAGAAGTCCCTGCTCGGCTTGAGCCTGCTCTTCCACGGAGCGCTCGGCGTGCTCGTCTACCGCATCGACATGGGGAGCTCGCACGCCGCGACGGCGATCGAAGTCGCCGACATGAAGAAGAAAGTCGAAGCCCCGAAGCCTCCACCCGAGCCGCCGAAGGCCGCGCCCGAGCCGCCGAAGCGGGTCGCGCGTCGCGCCGCGCCCGCCGTGGAAAAAGCGCTGGAACCGCCGCCGCCTTCCGCCCCCGCCCCCCTCGAAGCGCTGCCGGATTTCGGGCTCGAGCTCAGCGGCGGCGTCGGCGGACTCGCGGTCGCGCCGGCGGCGCTCGGACCGAACCCGGGAAACGCGCTCGCGGCTCGCGCGCCGGCTCCCGTCGTGAAGCACGCGGTCACGCACGTCGCGAACGCCGCGCTCGAGCCGTGTGACGAAGCCGCCACCAAACCGAAGCCGCTCAACGTGCCGCAGCCCACCTACAGCGAGCGCGCGCGCGAAGCACAGGTCGAAGGCAAGGTGCGCGTCGAGCTGACGGTCGACGAGCACGGGCGTGTCGTTTCCGTGCGCGTGGTTCAAGGACTCGGCTACGGACTCGACGAGGCTGCGGTGGCCGCCGCGCAAGGCGCGACGTTCGAGCCCGCGCTCCGTTGCGGCAAGCCGACACGCGCGACGTTCGTCATCGGTATGCGCTTTTCAGCTTCCTGATCGTTTCTCCCGTGCCCCGATTTCAATTCACATGCCGAAGTCTCGCCTTCGCCCTCTGCATCACCAGCCTCGTGGGCTCCGCCCGGGCGCAGAATACGGCGCCCGTTGCTGAGGAAGCCATGAAACCCCGCCTCACGAGGCCGCCGGCGCTCGTCACCTTCGTCGAGGCGGACTACCCGGAAAGCGAGAAGGCCGCGGGGCGCGCCGCGGCCGTCGTGTTGCGCATCGGCATCGGCGCCGACGGAACCGTCACCGACGTGGCGGTGCTCGAGTCCGCGGGCGCGGCATTCGACGCGGCCGCCGTCGCCGCCGCGAAGCGCTTCGTCTTCACGCCCGCAGAGGTCGACGGCAAGCCCGCTCCGATCCGCATCGCGTACCGATACGAGTTCGTGCTCAAGCCAGCCGCGCCCACGACGGGCATCCTCACCGGCGTCGTGCGCGCGCGCCCGGGCGGCGAGCCGCTCGCGGGCGTCACCGTCGCGCTCGACGACGGGACGAGCGTCGTCACGGACGCGACGGGGCACTTCACCTTTCCCGATCTGACGCCGGGGCGCCGGCGCGTGCTGCTCTCGCGCTCCGACCTGAAGGGACTCCAGACCGAGGAAGAAATCGTCGCGGGCGAGAAACTCGAAGCGACCTACGAGATCGAGCAGGCACCGGTCGAAGACGAGGGCGAGCACGACGATCTCGAAATCGTCGTCGTCGCGCCGAAGCTCGTGAAGCAGACGGTCTCGACCAAGGTGGAGGCCGCCGAGGGGCGCCGCGTCGCCGGCACGCAAGGCGACGTCCTCAAAATCGTCGAAAACCTGCCCGGTGTCGCGCGCGCCACGGCGGGGTCGAGTCAAATCGTGGTGTGGGGCGCCGCGCCGGAGGACACGCGCGTCTACGTCGACGGCCTGCGCGTTCCGTTGCTCTATCACTTCGGCGGCTTGCGCTCGGTGGTGCACACCGATCTCGTGAACAGCGTCGAGCTCGTCCCGGGCGGCTACGGCGCTGCCTACGGCCGCGGCCTCGGCGGCCTCATCGTGGTCGAGACGCGCGACCCGCCGAAAGACCGCTTGCACGGCAGCGTGCAAGTCGACGTGATCGACGCGTCCGCGGCCGTGCAAGGTCCGGCCGGTGCGGGCTGGTCGTTCGCCGTCGCCGCGCGGCACAGCCATTTGGACAGCGTGCTCGACGCGTTCACGTCCAAGGACTTCCAGGAATTCTTCCAGATCCCCCACTACTACGACGCTCAGGCGCGGCTCCGGCGCGAGCTCCGCCCGAACGAATTCGTCGAAATCCTGGGACTCCTCTCGTCGGACTCGGTGTCGCGCACCGTCGAAAGCTCCGATCCGAACGGTCAGAAGAGCGAAACCAAGGATCAGCGCTTCCAGCGCGTCGGTCTGCGCTACAAGCGCGTGCTCAAGGACGGCTCGAGCGCGGAGGTGCTGCCGTGGATCGGGTGGGACCACTCGGATCTCACCTCGCGGTTCGGCTCCGTACCGACGAGCCTGGCGCTCGATTCGAACATTTTCGGGCTGAGGGCGACTTACAGCGGCAAGCTCGGTGACGCCGCCGTCGCGACGGTGGGACTCGATCTCGAAGGCACGAACACGACGGCGGTGCGGTCCGGCAGCACGTCGAGCCCGCCGCGCGAAGGGGACGCGCACGTGTTCGGCCAGCCGCCGTCGGATCAAATCAACGGCGACCGCTGGCAGAGCTTCATCGGCAGCGCGGCGCCGTTCGTTCAGGTCGACCTCGGCTTGTTCTCGGACGCGCTCCACGTCGTCCCCGGCGTCCGCTTCGATCCGCTCTTCGTGAGCGTCGCGCGCCGCTTGCCGCAGGACGGCAACAATCCCGGTGTCGGCGCGTATTCGGCCGACCTCGGCGTCGAACCGCGCGTGTCGCTGCGCTACCGGCTCTCGAAGCGAGCGACGTTGAAGGCCGCCTACGGCGAGTACCGGCAGCCGCCGCAGCCCGAGGATCTCTCCGCCGTGTTCGGCAATCCGTTGCTCGGCGTCGCTTCGGGCAAGCACGTGCTCGGGGGCGGTGAGTTCGCGCTCTCGCCGACGATCGGCGTCGAAACGACCGTATTTTACACGCATTCGAAGGGGCTCGCCGCCCGTAACCCGCTCCCGTCGCCGCTCGTCGCGGAAGCGTTGCTCGACATCGGCGAAGGGCGTTCGTACGGCGCGCAATTTTTGATCCGGCGAAACCTGGCGAACGGTTTCTTCGGCTGGGTCGCGTACACGTTGCTTCGCGCCGAGCGGCGCGATCAGCCGGGCACGCCCTTCCGACTCTTCGACTTCGACCAGACGCACGTGCTCACCGCGCTCGCCGCGTATCAACTCGGCAAGGGCTTCGACGTGAGCGCGCGCTTTAGGTACGCGACCGGTTATCCGCGTACGCCGGTCATCGGCTCGTATTTCGACGCGCGTCGCGACCTCTACGAGCCCGAGCTCGGACCGAAGAACAGCACTCGGCTGCCGGACTTCTGGCAGCTCGACGTCCGCTTCGCCAAGCGCTTCAACATCGGAACGACCGAGCTCGAGACCTACCTCGACGTGCAGAACGTCACCGACCGCCAAAACCCCGAAGAGATCGCCTACAGCCCGGACTACACCCAGAAGCGCTACATCGACGGCCTCCCCATCTTGCCGGTGATCGGCGCGCGCTGGGGGTTTTGATGGGAGTGCGCCTTTTCTGCCGATTCCGCGCTGGGCCGGGACTGCTCGCCGCTCTGGCGGCGTGCGGCTGCGTGCCCGACTTCCTCGACGACACCACGCACGTCGCTTCGGCGCGCGTCGTCGCCGTCCGTTCGACGCCCGCGGAGGCGCACGAGGGTGACGCCGTGACGCTCGACGGGCTCGTCGCCGCGCCCGACGGAGCGCCGGCTGCCGTCGTCGGCTGGTCGCTCTGTCTCGATCGCAAGCCGCTCTCGGAGCTCGGACCCGTGAGCACGCGCTGTCTCCAATCGCCGTCGCCCGGCTCCGACATCGCGGAGGCGCTCGATCCGACTCCGCCCGTGACGGCGAAGCTGCCGTCGGACGCGTGTGAGCTCTTCGGTCCCGAGCGCCCCGAGCCGAAGCCGGGCGAGCCGTCCGGGAGGCCCGTCGATCCCGACGTGACCGGCGGCTTCTATCAACCGGTGCTCGCCTGGATCGGCGCGACGCCCGTCCTCGGCGGCGTGCGCCTCGAGTGTCCGCTCACCGGGGCGTCGCCGGACGCGACGCGTGACTTCAACGCTCGCTACAACCCGAACACGAACCCGGCGCCGGTCGCGCTCGAGGCGGTGCATGCCGACGGGACGAGCGAAGTACTGAGCGACGGCGCGCCTCACGCTTTCACGGCGGGTGAAAGCGTCGAGCTCCGGGCGACGTTACCCGCGTGCGATCCGGCGGCCGCCGCTTGCGGCGGGGCCGAGAATTACGTCGTCTACGACGCGCTCGACCAAACCATCGTGACGCAGACCGAATCCATCGTCGTCTCCTGGTACGCGACGGACGGCGACTTTTCCGAGCCTCGCAGCCAAGCTCTCGCCGAAGACGACGGCAGCCTCGCCGCAGGGGTGACGTGGACTTTACCCGGCCGGAGCGTCACGGCGACGGTCTGGGCCGTGGCGCGAGACGACCGCGGTGGCGCGGGATGGCTCGCGGGTGCCGCAGACATTCCACCATGAAGGGGCTCTCATGCTGACGCGCAAAACCACTTACGGCATCCGGGCGCTCGTCAACATCGCGCGCGCGGGCGAGCGTTCGCTCTCCGTCGCCGAGATCGCGGAGCGCGAAGGTATCCCACCCAAATTCCTCGCCGGGATTCTGGCGGATCTCCGGCAGCGCGGCATCGTGCGCGGTCGTCGCGGTCCGATCGGCGGCTACGAGCTCGCGGTGCCCGCCGAAGCGCTCACCATCGCCGAAGTCGTCGAGTCGCTCGGCGGGCCGCTCTTCCCGTTCGCGTGTCTCGCCCGCGAGCCGAACGGCGAACGCTGCCGCGAGTGCCCGGGGGCCGACATGTGCCCGGCCCGTCGCGCTCTTTCGGGTGCGTGCGCGGCGGCGTACCGGGAGCTCGGCGCCATGGCGCTCGCCGACATCGCGGCCGAACCCCAGGGCGCGAACGATCTCGAACCCGAGGCGGGAGCCGACGAGGCGAGAGCTCGCCGGCAACGGGGCTGAAACCCGCGATCCGCCCTGATTTTCGGCCCGCACGACGTGAAGCTCGCCGGAGGCCCAACATCCATTAGGCTAGGCGAGGAGGAACCTACCGTCCGATGATCACGATGAAGGCGAAGTACGCAATCAAGGCGCTCGCGCGCCTGGCTCTGGCGCCGCCCGGTGAGCCGGTGTTGATTGCCGACATCGCGGAAGCGGAGTCGATTCCGAAGAAGTTTCTGGAGGCCATTCTCGCCGAGCTCAAGCAGCACGGCGTCGTGCACTCGCGCAAGGGGCGGGGTGGCGGCTACCTCTTGTCAAAGGGACCGGAAACGATCACTCTCGCGGCAATTCTGCGCGTGCTCGACGGTCCGATCGCGCCGGTGCCGTGCCTCAGCCGCACCGCGTACCGGCGCTGCGACGGGTGCACCGACGAAGCGACCTGTTCGGTGCGGCTGGTGTTGCGCGAGGCGTACGCGGCGAGCGTCGAAGTGCTCGAGCGCACGACGCTCGCGGACGTGGCGAAGAACGCGAGCCTCTTCATGACGCGCGAATTGGCGCCCCTGCGCTACTCGATCTAGCTCGCCGCTCGGCCCCCGCCGGACGCCGCGTCGGCCGATTGCAAAGGCCGAAACCACGCACTACCCTCGCGGGCATGATGCGTTCGCTGCTCGCCGTTTCGTGGACCGCGCTCGTTCTCTCCGCCTGTGGCGCCGCGGGGCAGCCCGACAAGATCCAGACGCCGGATCAATTCATCGCCGAGGAGGACGCCGAGGGCGCCAAGCAGATCGCGGCGGAGAAGAAGCAGGAGAGCAACTCCGGCGCGCCGACCGAGACGGAAGACGAAAAGGTCCGCGACTGGGACGACAAGCAGGCGACGCTCGAGATGAAGCGTGCCGCGCGGTCCGCCGAGACGTGCCCCGACTCCGTGACGGAGAAGGCTCCGAAGGGCATGGCGACCGTGACGTTGCTCTTCGCCAACGACGGCAAGGTGAAGGATTCGAAGATCGACGACGTTTACAGCGACAAGGCCGTCGGCACCTGCGTGCTTCGCGCGATGGGCAGCGTGATCGTGCCGGCCTACAAGGGCGACGAGCACACGTTGGTCTGGCAGATCGACCTCACCGGCGCGAAGCAGAAACACTCCGGGCCGAAGGACAGCGGCGACAAGGGGCAGTGAGCCTTCGCCGCGCGGGCGCGGCGACTCACTTCAGAGCAGCCACACGCCGAGCACGACCAGCACGGCGAGCAGGCCGACGGACGCCATCGCGACCGCTTCCCACGCCGACGAGCGGGGATCCGTCGATTTGAGCTCGATCGAAGCAAGCCGCGTCACGCTGCGTTGCTTGCGCCCGAGGCCAGGTTGGCGGCCTTGAGCGCCGCGTTCTCACCGTCGAGCTCCGAAGTGATCGTGGTCACGGACTCGCGCTTTTGCCATGCGGGCGCGCGGTCTGTCTAGCCGTGTCGTGCGAGCACGGCACTCCCGTTCAGTGGCTCGGGGTAGCGGCCGCGGGCGCGCGCTCAGCTCCGGAAGCGGCCTTTGCCGCGCGTCTCCCACCACTGGCGATATTGGCGCTGGGCCGCGCTGCGCTCGCCCGGCGGTAGGTCGTCGTAATACCCGAAGTATTCGCGGGTGAGCGCCTTCAGCTCTTCGCCTGCGGCCCGGCGGATCTCGGTCGTCTCGTGGGTGAGGGCGTCGATCAGCCACTCGATGCGGTGCCGCGACGAGGCGCTCCGCCACCAGCCGCTCCACGCCGGCGCGTCGACGCCGTGGTCCTGCCGCGCGAGCACCACGAGCGCCCGGCGCGCGCTCTGCACGATATCGCGAGGGTTGTCGTCGAGCGCGGCGATCAAGTACGGCACCGCTTGCGCCTGCCGCAACTCCGCGAGCGTCTCCATCGCCGTGAGGCGCACCGTCGTCGGCCGCATGCGATCCGACGCGGTCGCGCCGAGCTCCGCGACCAGCGTCGCGATCGAGTCGGGCGAGCTCACGAGCAGGCGAGCCGCGGTGAGGGCGGCCCGCCTGACCTCGACGTCTCCGTCGAAGAAGCGGCGCGCGATGGCGTGGGCGCTGTCCGGGGTCGGAATTTCGCCGAGCAAGCGCGTGGCGTAACCGCGGACCTCCGCGTCGGCGTCGTTCGTGCGCACGACGAGGAACGGCACCGCTTTCTCGCCGATGCGGGCGAGCGTCCTCAGCACGGGGCCGCAATCTGAGGCGCGCGCGAGGCCCGCGTTCGGACGGCGCGACGAGGGTGTCTCGATGGGGCCGGGGAACGCGGCGACGAGCACCGCGATGCCGGCCGCTCCGGCGGCGACCAGACGATCGCCCGCGCCCGCGTCACCTTGGAGGAGCTGCTCGAGGAGTGCCTTGCAGTCTTCCGCGACGTCGACGATGACGCTCGGTAAATTCTGGTCGCTCGTGCCCGAGCGCGACGCGGGCAACGGTCGCGCGCTGTGCGCCGCGGTGCGGCTCACCGACGCGAGGGGCACGCCGGGCGAGTCCGTTTCGCTCCAATCGCCGGCGCCCGCGAGCTCGGCGATCTCGGAGTCCGTCGCCGCGGCGCCGATCGAGATGTCCGGCGATTCTTCGCTCACCGGCGCGCGCGGTTCGGGAGGCAGGCTGCCGACGCCGGGTCGCGTGCCCCGCTCGCTCTGCACGAAGGGTGAGCGCCCGCCCGAAAGCTCCTCCCAACCGGCATCGACCTGCTGCGGCGGGATCGTCCCCGGACGGCGCGGACTCGGCGCGGCGCCCGCCGGATCGGTCGGGCGCTCGGAAATGCGGCCGATCGGAATCACCGGGCGTGCCAGCGCTTCCGCGATGGAGCGCGGCGGACTGCTCTCGGTCGGGGCGGGCGCGCCGAGCATCGGAGCGAGCGGCCGCGCGCGGCTTTGAGCGCTCTGCTCGCCTGCCGGGCGCTCGCTCCGAACCGGTTCCGTGCGCGGAGGGATCGTCGACGTGCGAGCGGCGCCGGTCGGCAGCGTCGCCGGATGGTCGTCGATGTCGTCCGCCGTCACGTGCGTCGGCGTCGTCGGCGGCGGGTCCGTGGGCGGCGGCGCCGGAGCGGTGACGGCCGGAACGACCATGGGCGGGGCCGGCGTCGTGACGGTGACGGAGGTGACGAGCGGAGGCGCGGGCGAGGTGACGGGCAGCGACGTGCCCGGAGCCGGGGCCGTGACGCGCAGGGAATCGCTGGGCGCGGTGATGATGACCGGGTTCGACGCCACGGCCACGCGCGGCGCGGGCGGCGGCTCCGACGGCGTGTCGTCGCCCCGGCGCGGAGACAGCGCCGAGGCGAGCGCTTGCGCGCGCTCTTCGGGGCTCGGAACGAGCGCGCGTTTCGGCGATTTCGGCAGGAGCGCGCCAATCACGACGCCCTCGGCGCGGCCGCGCTTCCGCTGCACGATGAGGCGCTCGAGCGCCGCCGCGACGAGCGGCGCGAACGAAATCACGTCGCCGATCGTCGTGAGGTCGACGTCGGCGTCGCCGTGATCGCCGTAGAGCACGAGGATCGCGCGGCCCCGCACGCGAATGGGCAAGAGCAGCACTTGGGGTCCCGGCCGTCGCTCGAGGTCCTTCGCGAGCGCCGCGTCGAGCCCGCCGCCGAGCCGCGTGAGCAAGTGGCCCGAGGCGTCGCGCACCGCGGCGAGCGAGCTCGGCAGATCGAGCGACACGCCGATCGACTGCACTTTCGCGCGAGCGGCGCCCGGCCCGTGCGCGTCGCGCCCCTCGGCGAGATCGGCGTGCAGCGCGAAGAGCGCCGAATACTCGAAATACTGCTGCACGAAGTCGAAGAACGACTCGAGCACTTCGTCCCTCGACGTCGCGTTCAAGAGGTCGCGCTCCGCCATCGCGGCCGTATACGGGCCGAGACGGCGCGGGCGCGGAACCTCGCGCAGCACCGCGCGCACGAGCGCTTTCGGGTCGCCCTGTGAACGAACCTGCGGCGCTTCGACGGGAGGCTTCGCGCTCAGCACTGGAACGGGCGGCGCGACCGTCGGCGGCCGCTCTTGACGCGCGCCTTCGGGCTCCGGATAAAAGCTCGGGCTCGGCTCGCCGCGCCCTTCGAGTCGCGCGAGCGCGCGGGCCGTGCGTTCGTCGAGGGGCTGCCCGTAGTCGCGCGCGACGGCTTGCCGCACGCGGACGAGCGGTGCGACCCGTTGCACGATGGTGACGCCGAGGCCGAAGCCGAGATCGCTCTCGACCTCGGCGGGGAGCGGCTCGCTCACCGCGAGAGCGAGCACGCCCGCCTGTTCTTCGAGCGGGTAGCAGGCGAAGCGTTGCGCGACGTCCGCGGGCACGAGCCGCCGCACTCGCTCGGCCGCGCGCGGCAGCTCGCCGACCGGCGCCGCTTCCATGCCGAAGGACTCCGCGAGCGCCGCCGAAACGCGCTCCTCGCTGAGCGACCGGAGCTCGAGCAGGTTCGTCAGGAGATCGCCGCCGTAGGCGGTTTGACGCGCGAGCGCCTCCTCGACCTGCTCCATGGATGCGAGCTGGTGCTTCACGATGCTCGAGCTGAGGAGCGGCATGAGTTCTCGGAAAATACGGGGCGATGGTACTCGGCCGCTAGAGGCGATGCAGCGATCAAAGGAGCCTCGCGACGGCGTGACGGGATGCCGCACACCGACCGAGCGACGTTGCGCTCGCGCTTGAAAGGGGCGGTCCGAAGCCGATCGGTCACACGGCCGGTTTTGTATTCAAGATTGCGGATTGGTCCTCGGCTATGTTGTTGATATTGGCTAAAAACAGCCAAGTCCGTATTCAGTGCGTATACTGAAAAACTCTGGCAACCCTTGTTTGGCACCCTCGCGCCGCGCACACTGACCGGAGATGGCGGCGCGGCGCACGAGCAAGCAGAAAGACGTAGGCGTCAGCGTCTACGATTTTCTCGACTACCGCGCGTACCTCCGCGCCTATTACGAGAGCGCGAAGCGCGTCCGGCCGAGCTTCTCGTTCCGGCTCTTCTCGAAGCTCGCGGGCCTGCGTTCCCCGAACTTCTTGAAGCTCGTGATCGAAGGCGAGCGCAACCTCGGCGTCGATTCGGTCGGTCGCTTCGCCGAAGCGCTCGGGCTCAGCGGGCCGGACGCGGAGTTCTTCGGCGACCTCGTGGCGTTCAACCAAGCGCCGACGATGGGCGAGAAGAACCGCGCCTTCGAGCGCATCGCGGCCTCGCGGCGGTTCCGTCAGGCGCGGCGCATCGACGGCGAGCTCTTCGCGTACTTGTCGCACTGGTATAACCCCGCCGTTCGCGAGCTCGCCGCGCGCCCGGACTTCAGCGAGGACCCGCGCTGGATCGCGGCGGCGCTGAGGCCCGTGATCACGCCGAGCGAAGCGGCCGAAGCGCTCCGGCTCTTACTCTCCCTCGGCCTGCTCGTGCGTCACCCCGAGACGGGGCGCATCGAGCGCGGGGAGCCGACGCTCACGACCGAGCACGAAGTGAGCGCGCTCGGAGCCGCGGCGTTTCACCGCCAGATGCTCGAACGGGCGGGCGGATCCATCGAGCTCTTTTCGCGCGAGGTCCGCGATCTCGCGGCTCTCACCGTGTGCGTGAGCCCGAAGACGGCGGCGATCGTCAAGCAGCGCATCCACCAGTTTCGCGAGACGCTGGCCGAGATTTGCGACTCGGATACGGAGGGCAGCGTCGTGTACCAGTTGAACGTGCAGTGGTTTCCCCTTTCGTCCGTGGAGGAGGACGGCTCGTGAACAAAGCCAAGCTCTTACTTTCGATCGCCGCGGCGTGTGCCGGCGCGTGCAGCACGCCGGGCGGCACGAGCTCGACGGGCGTCGGTAACCCCGGCGCGATCTCGCTCTCGATCGTCACCGACGACGAGCTCGAGCTCACTCCCGACAACGGGGGCGCGCCGGCTACGTGCGAGGGGACGGCAGGTGCGACCGACGCTGCGGCGGCGGGCGGCGCAGGCGGTGAGGGCACCCCGGTCGTCGTCGACGCGGCGGGCGCGCCGAACGCCGGTGCCGAGCCGCTCGACGACGATTTGCCGCGCATGAGCGTGAAGCACGCCATGTTCGCGCTGCGTGAGTTCGACTGGATCGCGTGCGATTCGCCCGCCGACAAGACGGTGGTGCGGGGCCCGTTCGTCGTCGATCTCGTGAATCACACGACCGAGCCGGCGATCCCGCCCGTCGCGGAGCCGGCCGGCGGATTTTGCGCGCTCGAGGCGCCGCTCACGGTGGTCGACGCGCCGGCGTCGCTCGCGGGCAGCTCGCTCTACTTCGAGGGCAAGCGTACGGACGGCACGACCTTCGTACTCTACGCCGCCGTGCAAGCGACGCTTCGGGTGCGCCGGCACGCGGCCGTCGTGTGGAGCGCGAGCGACACGCCCGCCGTGCTCTGGGCGTTCCGTCCGCGGCGGTGGCTCTCGCGCGCGGCGCTCGACGCCGCGAGCACCACGCCCTGGGACGACGGCGGCGCGGCCGTCGTCATCGACGCCAACCGGCACCCGCTGCTCTTCGCCGCGATTCGCGAGCGACTCGCCGGCAAGAGCACCCTCTTCCGCGATCTGAACGAGAACCACGAGCTCGACCCCGAGGATCGCAACGTGATCGTCGGGGACGGCTCCGACGACGCCGACTGAAGTCCCGCGCGAGCGCGCACACGAATCCCACAATCCGACGGCCCGTCGCCGCTCGCTCCACGCGCGCAGCGGCGGAGCTTTGCCCCGATCCGCTTTTTCACCCCACGAAAGGAACCCGTCATGAAACTCCCGCTCAAAACCTCCCTTCTGGCGCTCTCTCTCGCCGCTCTTTTCCCCGCGTGCGCCTCCAACACGAAGGACGACGCGCTCGACGCCGTGCCGGAGCAAGCCGCTTTCCAGCTCGGTGTCACCGACGACCCGACGAGCGAGGGCACGGCGACGAGCGGCGACTCGGTCGATCCTTCCGACGAGGTCGACGACGCGATGGCCGCCGCCACGGCCGCGATGGACGTCGCGCCCGAGCTTGCCCGGAGCCGCGCCGCGATCAAGGACCTGAACGACGCGCTCCGTCGCTTCATGCAGCCGATCGTCGCGCTCGTGCGCGACACTCCGCCGACCTCGACGGACGGTGACGTGCGCACCTGGGGCCCCGTCACGCGCGGAGCCACGGAGTTCGAGTTCGTGCTGCGTCACGGCACGGCGCGCCATTACGGCTGGGTGTTGCGCGCGCGCCCGGCGGGTTCGACGGACGACTTCACGGCCGTCGCCGCCGGCGGAATCACCGTCGGTTACGCGCCGCGCCGAGGCCACGGCACGATCGGGCTCGATCTCGACGCGCTCGGCGCGGTCGATCCGACCGTCACGGCGCGCGGCAAGCTCCTCGCCGGTTTCGCGCACGTCGCGGGCGGCAGCATCATCGGCTATCGGCTGAACGGCTTCACCCCGGATCCGGCCAACGAGGATCCCGTCGATGCGCTCGCCCAGCGCGTGCATCTCGCGGCGGGCATCAATCGCGTGCGGCTCGCCTTCTACGGCAACTTGCCCGAGACCGCGACGGACGCGAAGGAGCTCGTGCTCGCGCGCGTGCGGCACGTGCGCGACGTGGGCGGTCGCGCCGACATGCTCGTCACGGGCGGCGACGTCGCCGACGGGCACGTCCTCGTCGTCAGCGAATGTTGGGACAAGGCGCTCGAATCGGGGTTCCGCGTCGTGCGCGACTGCCCCGCAGACGGCATCGGCGGCGCGAGCTGCCAGATCATCGCGACGCACGGCGACGAGTCGGCGTGCACCGCGTTCGCGACCGCCGAGTTCCCGCCGGCGGACCCGAACGGCGCCATGCCCGACCCGCAGAGCGTCGCCGGGGACGTGACTCCGCCCGACTCGATGCCCGACGGGACGCCGCCCTCGAACTGAGGCGTGCGCGTGCCGGACCCCGGGGATTCTCGCCGAACCGAGGATCCCCTTACGGTTCGCGCGCGCGGTGCCGTTCAGGGACGCGCATGGCCCGCGACCCGCTTCGACTTGCGCGTCCAGCCGGGGCGGAACCGGACTCGAAGCCCCGAGTGGCGGGGCGCATGAGCGGCACGCATCCGATCGGCATCGGCCGGCTTCGCAGTGTGATGCAGCGCTACATCAGCAGCATCCTCGTCGATTCGGTGCTCGATCGCGCCCTCCGCGCCCATCCCGGAGCGAGTGACCTCCATGCCATCACCGAAGACTGCATGATCGGCCTGCGTCTCTTCGTCGAGGAAGCGGAGCTGCCGAACCTGATGCTCGAGCTCGCGGACGTACTCGAGGAGTTCGATGGACGGTAATTCCCTACACGAAGCCGACGGTGAGGCGCGGCTCCGGCACGTCGAGTCGGAGCTCGCCCTCTTGCGGGCGAAGCTCGAGCAGAACGGGGCGTTCCCGTCCGCGCAAGCGCTCGCGCTCGCGCCGGGCGGCGGGCAAGAAGACAAACTCAGCCTGATCGTCTTCAGCGGCAGTCTCGATCGACTCATCGCGGCGTTCGTGCTCGCGACCGGCGCCGCGGCGATGGGCATGCAGGTCTCGATGTTCTTCACGTTCTGGGGCACGGCCGCGCTCCGGCGGGACGCGGAGCACCTCTCGAAATCCTGGCTCGAACGCCTGTTCGGCTGGATGTTGCCGAAAGGGTCACGGCGCCTGCCGCTCTCGCAGATGAACATGGGCGGCGGCGGCCCGCTCATGATTCGCTACATCATGAAGCAGAAGGGCGTCGCTTCGGTCGAGGAGATGATCAAGCTCGCCGCCGAGCTCGGCGTCGTGATGCACGTCTGCTCGATGAGCATGGACCTCCTCGGCATGAAGGAAGCGGAGATGCTCGAGTACCCCGGCCTCTCTTATTGCGGCGTCGCGAAATTCCTCGAGACGGCCGCTCCCGGCAAGATCACCCTCTTCGTGTAGGCGCCATGTCGAACCTCGACGCTCGCGGTAAATCGTGTCCGCTCCCGATCGTGCTCACCGCCAAGGCGATGCGCCAGATCCCCGTGGGCGAGGAGCTCGTCGTTCAAGCGGACGACCGCGCGTTCCTTCCGGACATCGAAGCGTGGTGCAAGAAAACCGGTCACTCGCTCGTGCGGTCCGCGAATCGCGACGGCTACTTCGAGGCCGTCGTGCGCCGCACGGCGTGAGCCCGCAAAAGGAAGTGGGCGCTGCCGTGGCACCGCCCACTCGCCGACACACGCACGGAAGGGTCGCGGAATCGGCTCAGTTCGAGCTCGAAGCCGAACCCGAAACGCTGCCGGAGACGCTCGCCGAAGCCTTGACCGTGATGTCGATGTCCGACGTGGCCATGGTGGGCGTGCCGTCGTGCTTGTCGATGCGGCACACGAGCTTGTGATCGCCGCTCGGCGTCGCGGCCGGGATCATCACGTCGACCGATTCCGACGCCGTGACGAGCAGCGACGTGCCCGACGTGTCGTCGAGGAAGAACTCGAAATGGCCGGCAACCTGAGTATCGTCCGAAGGAGGCGTGGTGTTCGGATCGCACAGGTAAACGTCCTGTGCTTTCACGTCCACGTGCACGGTCGAGCCCGCCTGGACGTTGCTCGTATCGCTCGTGGTCGAAATCGCGACCTTCGCGTCGTTGATGTTCGCGTTGTTGTCGTGAACGTCGAGCGTGTTGTCGTGAACGTCCGCCGAACAGCCCGTCGCGCCGAGGACGAACAAAGTGGCACCGACGAACGCCAGCTTGGCGATGATTGCTCTCATGACTTATCGACTCCTTGTGTTTGAGGGCGCACCGTCGAGCGGCAAGCCTCGCGGCGGAGGAGTTCAAGAGCCGTGCCGCTCCGCTCTCGCAGGCTGAATCACAATATTTTCAGCGGGTTGCGGCCGACCCGAGGCACCCGCTTTCTCGAGGCGCAATGTCTCGACGGGTCAGAGCGGTGCGCGACGCACTCGTGATCGAAGTGAGACACGAGAGTCCCGAACTCACTATTTCGCCGCACGCGCGTCGCGCGAAACGTGCGAGCATGCTCGAATGAGAACCGTAGCTTTGGCCGTCGGGGCGAGCCTCGCATTCACCCTAGCGGGTGGGGCCTGTAGCTCGGGCTCTTCGGACAAGGGCAACACGGGCGCGGGGTCGGGCAACACGGGCGCGGCCGTGGGCTCCGGCGGGAGCGCGGGAACGACGGGCGGAGACGGCACCGACGCCTCGGGCGGGACGGGCGATTCGACGAGCGGCCAGGGCGGTAGCACCTCGGATACCGGTGGGACCTCCTCCGGCGGCACGTCCGGAACGTCGGCGGGCCATGCCGGCAAAAGCGGCGGATCGACCGCCACGGGCGGTTCCGGCGGCGGTAGCGGCGGCACTCACGCCACGGGCGGCTCGGGCGGCAAAGGGGGCGCGGGCGGTTCCAGCCAGTCCTCGAACGGCGGCGCGGGCAGTGGTGGTACGGCGGGCGCGGCCGGCTCGACCGCGAGCGCCGGCAGCGCCGGCTCCGCAGGGTCAGCCGGATCGGGCGGCGAGGTAGCGCCGCCCGGGGCCTCCGACTTCTGCGTGCAGTATTGCACGTGCCACTACATGAACTGCGCGAGCACGCCGATCCCCGGCGGCATGAGCTGTTACGACTTCTGCGCCGATTTCCCCGATGCGGACACCGGCCAGTGCCGGCTCGTCATGTGCATTCTCGTTCCGTCGCAGCCCGACAACAATCACTGCACGCACTCGGTCGGCATCGACCAATGCACCAATCCGTAAGATTCGGGTCCGCACCGCGTGGAGCGCCAATCTCACTGGCGCTGCTCTAGGCAGCGGCCTTTTTCGCGCCGGCGCGGTGAGCTTGTGACGGCAGCGCTTCGAGCGTCGCTTTCCGCACCGCTTCGTGGAGCTTCGGATCGGTGAGCAACTGATCGCGCGCCTTGTCGCGGCCGGCGCCGACGCTCCTGCCCGCGAACATGACGTGCGCTCCGCTCTTTTCGAGCACGCCCGCCGCGAGCGCCGTTTCGACGAGGTCCGCGCCCGAGTCGATGCCGACGCCCCAGCGAATGTCGAATTCGGCTTCGGTGAACGGCGGCGCGCACTTGTTCTTCACGACCTTCACCCGAGTCCGGTTGCCGACGACGCTCTCCCCGAGCGTCACCTTGCCGATGCGGCGCACGTCGAGACGGACGCTCGAGTAGAACTTGAGCGCTTGCCCGCCGGGCGTGGTTTCGGGGTTGCCGAAGACGACGCCGATCTTCTGGCGCAGCTGATTGATGAACACGAGACACGTGTTCGTCCGGTGCGCGACGGCGGTGAGCTTGCGCAGCGCTTGGCTCATGAGCCGCGCCTGCAGGCCCATGTGCGCGTCGCCCATGTCGCCCTCGATTTCGGCTTTCGGAACCAGCGCCGCCACGGAATCGATCACCACGAGATCGACCGCACCGGAGCGCGCGAGCATCTCCGTGATCTCGAGCGCCTGCTCGCCGCAGTCGGGCTGGGAGACGAGCAGGCGCGCGGGCTCGACGCCAATCGCGCGCGCGTAGCGTAGGTCGAACGCGTGTTCGGCGTCGATGAACGCGGCGACGCCTCCGCCCGTCTGCGTTTCCGCGATGGCGTGCAGCGTGAGCGTCGTCTTGCCGCTCGATTCGGGGCCGTACACCTCGACGATGCGCCCCCGCGGGTAGCCGCCGACGCCGAGCGCTTCGTCGAGCGCGAGCGAACCCGTCGGCACGACTTGAACCGGTTCGCTCACTCCGTCGCCGCAGCGCATGATCGCGCCTTGTCCGTAGGTTTTCTGAATCGACGCGACGGCCTCGCGCAGGCTTTCGGAACGTGGACGCTTTTCTTCACTCATGTGCGGCTCCCGGAAATTCGCCGCTGCGCTCGGCGCGGCGGCTGGTGCATCCGAACAGTGCACCCCGCGTGCCGCGCGGATCGCGCCGCAAATCCCGGGAAACCGCAGCTGGCGAACGCTGGCGCGCCGCCTGGCGGCCTACTTTTCGGGCTTGAGCCCGATGAACATCTCCGGCTTGCTGCCGTCGACGACGAGGCGTCGCGTCACCCAGCCGGGCATGCCGACTTCGTAGGCGCGCTTTTCACCCGGCGCGAGCTCGATCGTCACCGGTGAAGCGCCGACCGGCTTGCCCTTGTGGAAGAGGCGCGCTCCGGGCGGGCTGATCTTCACGATGACGACACGCGTTCCGTCGGGGGCCGCGCTCGCGCTCGTGCTCGGCGCGCCGTTCGCCGAGGCCGCGGCGGAGGGTGCGGCTTCCGCGGTCGGGGCCGCGCTCGCCGCAGCGCTCGCTTCGGGAGCGGCCGTGGTCGCGCTCGGTGCCGCCGCTTGTTCCGGAGCCGCCTGCGGCACGGCCTCGCTCGGGGCCGGCGCCACGGGAGTCGACGGTGGTTCGGCGGCGGGCGCGTCGGGCGCAGTCGCGTGCCCACTCCGGAAGTAAAGCCGGCCGCCCAAGATCAGCGCCGCGATGACGAGACTCAGCACGAGCCAGCGCGAGTTCGACGAGCCGCTATCGGCGGGTGGCACCGACACGCGGACTTGCGCGCGCGCCTTCTCGCCCTTGGCCTGCGGCGAATCGGCGCGTGTATTCGAGAACGGTCGCCGCGCCCGCTCGCCTTCGTCTTCCCTGCCGGAAGGGGTTCTTTCGTCCACCGCTCGGTCGTGGCCGCTGCCGCTCGACGGCTTCGTTTCGACCGGCGCCGGGGTGACTTCGCTCGGTCGCGCGTCCGCCGGCGGCGGTGTCGAGCTCGCGGCGGGCGCGACTTGAACCGCGGGCGCGGGGGTCGATGCGAGCGCGGGAGCAGGCGACGACGGCGCCGCGACGGGCGGCACCGAGACCGCTTGCGTCCTCGGCGCGTCGGGGCTGCCCGGGGGCGCGACGGACGGAGCAGGGATGCCGATGAGCGTCGTCTTACTGAGCCCCGGTCGCGGCGACATGCTCGGCGAAGCCGGCGGACTCGACGTGAGGGGTCGCGGCGGCGCGGACGCGACGGGACGCGGAGCGCTCGTGCTCGGCGTCGGGCGCGGCGGATTCGACGACGGGCGGAGCGCGTTCGGCGTCGAAGGTCGTGGTGGATTCGAGCTCGGCGCCGGTCGCGGAGGCGCGCTCGTCACCTTCGCGGGTGGCGCGCTCACGGGCGTCGTGCTCGCGGGTTTCGGCGAAGCCACGGGGGTCGATGCGGCGGGCGCAGTGCTCGCGCGCGGTGAGGGCGCGTTGCTCACGCGCGGTGGAGGGGTGGTGCTCGCCGCTGCGGGCGGCGTCGTGTTTGCACGCGCGGGTGGCGTGGTGCTCGCGACGGGGGCGGCTGGCTCTTCTCCCCAGGCGTCGTCGACCTCGTCCTCGTTCTCGCTCATTCCTTCGCGACTCTAGCCCCTAGCTGGGTGATTTTGCCGGAGCTGTAAGCGCAGTTTACGGAGCCACCCATAAATTGCCGTTATTGCTTGGTATTTTTTATCGCGACGGATCCTGCGCGCGGCCCCGTTGAACCTCCTGAAGCCGGTCGGAACCCCGGCAAGGAGACCTCAATGAAGAAATTTCACATGTTCTCGGTGTTGGCGGCGGTGATGGCTCTGAGCGGCGCGGCGTTCGCTCACGGCGGCGGTCGCATGTTCGAGCGCCTCGACACCAACAACGACGGCAAGGTGACGCTCGCCGAGGCGGAAGCCGGCGCTCAGGCTCGCTTCACCAAACTCGACAAGAACAAGGACGGCGTGATCACGCAGGACGAGCTCGGTGACGGGCCGCACCGGATGATGAAGCACGCCGACACGAACGGCGACGGCAAGATCACGCTCGCCGAGCTCCAAGCACAGACGCAAGTCTGGTTCTCCAAGATCGACGCCAACAAGGACGGCGCGATCACCAAGGACGAGCTCGCCGCGTTTCGCGACCACCACGATCACGAGCACAAGAGCTAGTCCGCCGTCGAGTGAGCTAGGACTTCCCCGACCACTCGCTGATGCCCCATGCTAGCCCCCGCCCGTGTCCCACTCGCAGCCACAATCAGTGCCCGACGACGATGCGGCGCTCGTGCTGCGGGTGGGCGAAGGCGACGTTGGCGCGTACCGCGAGCTCGTGCGGCGGTACGCGCCCAAGCTCTCGCGTTTCGCGGAGCGGCTGCTTCGCGACGCGAGCGAAGCCGAAGACGTCGTGCAGGAGACGTTTCTGCGGCTCTGGCAGCGCGCCCGGGACTACACGCCGGACGCGCGCGTGACCACCTGGCTCCATCGCATCACCCACAATTTGGCCGTCGATCGCCTGCGCGCTCGCGGTCGTTTGAAACCGTTACCTGACGAGGAAGACATGCCCATCTCCGCCCGCCAGCCGAGCCTGATCGACGAGAAGCGCCGTGTCGTCGCCCTGAACGACGCGATTGCGGCGCTGCCCGAGCGTCAGGCCGCCGCGGTGACGCTCGTGCACTTGCACGGGCTCTCCGGCAAGGAGGCGGCGGAGGTTCTCGGCGTCGGCGCCGAAGCGGTCGAGTCGCTGCTCGCGCGCGCGCGCCGGACCTTGAAGGCGGAGCTCGTGCCCGAGCGCTCGGCGAGCGCGCGAGGTGCGTCGTGAATCGTCCGCTTTCGTTCGAGCGCTTCGCCGAGCTCGTCGCCGCGTACGGCGGTGAGCTCGAGCTCTGGCCCGCAGACGAGCGAGCGGCGGCGGCGGCGCTGCTCGAGACGTCGGCCGAAGCACGCGCGCTCGTGGCCGCGGAAGCGGAGCTCGACGGCGCGCTCGCCGAGCCGAACGCGGCGCCCGAGCCGAGCGCCGCGCTCATGCGTCGCTTGAACGAGATCCCGGTGCGCGTCGCGCAGCGACGCGTGTGGTGGCCGTTCCGGCGCGCGTGGATCCCGGCCGTCGGTTGGGCCTTCGCGGCGGCGGTCGGAGTCGGCTGGGGGCTCGTCGGTACGCCGTTCGAGGAGAGCGAGCTCACCGCGACGAGCGCCGTCGCTGTCGGTTCCGTGACGCAGGAGGCGCCGGCGGCCGACGAGGATTTGTCGGCGCTCGCGCGCGGCACGCTGGTCGAATTTCAGGAGTGATCATGACCCCGCTCTCCAAACGCCTTCTCGTCGCGCTCGCGATTTCGGGAGCGCTGAACCTACTCTGCGCCGGCATTTTCGTGGGCGGTTTCATCCACCGTTCGCGAGCGCGTGCCGCGCGCGCCGCCTTCGAGCTCGGCCGCGGAGCGCGCGACGCGAATCCACGCGCCGGGCGGCGGCCGGGGCCGTTCGGCGGCCTGCTCGCGAGCCACCACGATCAGATGCTCGAACGGCGTCGCGCGACCGCGGACGCGCGCAAAGCCGTGGTGGCCGGTCTCGAGCACGAACCCTTCGATCCGGCGGCGCTCGACCGAGCGCTCGTGGCGCTGCGTTCGGAGACGGCGAAGACTCAGGAGTTCGTGCACCAGACCGTCGAACAAGCGGCGCGTGACGGCGACGCCGCCGCGCGCGAGAAGCTCGCCCACGGCTTCGAGCGGCCCGCCCCGCCACCGTGACCGGCGCGGACTTCACGCCCGAACGCGCGCGGGGCACGGCGAGCGTCTTCGGTCTAATGTCGCGCCGTCGCGACCAGGCGATCGAAGCTCGCGACGAAGCGCGCCGCGTCGTGCGTCTTCTGTAAGCCGCCGAGCGCTCCCGTCTTCACCACGAGCTGCTCGAGCTCCGCGGGGGCGAGGCTCGAATGCAAAATCACTGAAGCGAGCGCCGTGCGGTGGTGCCGCCGAATCAGCTGCGCGAGCTCGCCGCCCGAGAGCGCCGGCATCATGACGTCGAGCAGCACGACGTCGGGCTGGTCGCTCGCGACTTGCTGGGCCGTTCCGAGCGCGGAGTCGCGCACTTCCACGGCGTAGCCCGCATCGGACAGCCAGCCGCTCACGAGCTCGAGCACGACTGGGTCGTCGTCGACGACGAGAACTCTCGTCTTGCGGACACTCGGATTCACGACCCCTTTAGTACGGGTGGGAGTGTCGGTCGCTTAAGACACCGATGCTCCGGCCGTTCCTCGGCCTGGTGACGCTCCCTGGCAAAGCCTCGTTCGCCTTCGCCTTCTTGGTGTCGGCCCGCGCCTTGGGGCAAGCGCCCCCCTCCGTCCCCGTCGCACCGGTGGCAGCGGAATCCGCAGTACCAGCCGCCGAGCCGGCGCCCGAGCCGACCCCGACCGTTCCAGCTCCGACCGACCTCAAACCGCCGGCCGACACGGCACCGGCGAGCGCCGCCGACGTGGCCAAACTCCGGGCCGAAGTCGAAGCCCTGAAGAGTCAAATCGACGAAGTGCGCGTCAACGCGGCCGAGGGCGAGACGTTCGAGCGGAAGCTCGACATCTACGGCTTCGCGGACATGGGCCTGCAGCGACTCTGGTCGGGCCCGCACGCCGCGACCTCGGGGACGGGCTCGCCGCGCGCGCTCACGTTCGTACTCGGCAACGTGAACTTCTACTTCGACGCGACGCCCGTCTCGGGCTGGCGGGCGCTCACCGAGATCCGCATCACGAACTATCCGGACGGCTCGCTGCTCCAGCCCGCCGTGCCCGCGCTCGGCATTCCCGAGTCGCGCACGAGCACCACCGTCTTCGACGTGAACTCGCCCGACCCCGGGTGGAATCAGGTGCGCTGGGGTTCGATCGTGCTCGAGCAGGCGTGGCTCCAGGGAACCGCGAGCGATCTCTTGAACGTGCGGCTCGGCTACTTCCTCACTCCCTTCGGCATCTGGAGCATCGATCACGGCACCCCGACGCTGATCGCCCTCGACCGCCCGCAATTCACGCGCGGGCGCTTTTTCCCCGATCACCAACTCGGCTTCCAGCTGCTCGGACAGGCGCAAAAAGGCGCGTGGACGTACGGTTACGTCGGCTACGTCTCGAACGGCAAAACGGCCGGTTCGCTCGACGTGAACGACGACAAGGCGTTCGGCGCGCGCCTCACGGCTTCGACGACGCGGCCGGTCCGGCTCCAGCTCGGACTCTCCGGATACACGGGGCGTTACAGCCAAGTGGAGACCGACGCCGTGGGCGACCTTTCGGTCACGACGCACGAGACCGTCGGCTATCGCCAGTGGGATTTCGGCGCGGACGTGTCGCTCGACGTGGGTCCGTTCCGGTTGCGCTCCGAAGGAGCCATCGAACGCATCGACTACACGCCGGGGCACCGCGACACGGTGCTCGGTATCCCAGGCACCGAGTGGCCGGATCGCACGGTGTGGGGCTACTACTTGCTCGGGGCGTACCAACTGCCGTGGTGGGGCGTGGAGCCGTACCTCTCGGGCGAGATGTATCGCTATCCGTCGCCGCTCTCCGAAGCGGCGGT